>Ga0310690_10005017_pt1 | contig 18299 bp, 6 predicted proteins | sample AusTroGonzalo_MG_2_FD_207661 | JGI IMG/M metagenome (GOLD analysis project Ga0310690, IMG submission 207661) | Bovine rumen microbial communities from tropical cattle in Woodstock, Queensland, Australia - Gonzalo_04 (v2) (version 2) | ecosystem: Host-associated > Mammals > Digestive system >...
CGCGGCCGGGCGCCTCGTCGTGCCAAAAGCGGGAGCGAAGCGGCTCGCCGGGCCGGCTCGCCACACCCCAGTTCGCCTCGGGGACCATTCCGAGCGGAGCGAGGAGCGGCGCGAGCGCCGGTTCAAGGTGGGGCGAGCCCTCCGGGCGAGCCGCCGCGTCCGGCAGCGCGAATCCGACCCGGGGCCGCCGCATCGACTCGAACGAAATCGTTCCGTTCGCGGCGACATAGGCGCGCGAGACGGGATTCGTCCCGATGCGGAAGAAGGGTTCGTCGAAGTCGAGCCATACGCCACCCGTGGACGAACCGTGCTTGCGCCAGTCGGTGACTTCCACCGCCGACGCGGATTCCGCGCGCAGTGCGACGTTGTTCGTGCGGACCTCGACGATTCCGAACGCCGGATCCGGCGGAGGACCTTCCGGCGCGGAGGGGCCGCCGCGGAGACCGCCGCCAGTTCCGTCGCCGGGCTTCGTGCCGCCGATGGCGACGACGGCGATCAGGCCGGCGACGAAGGCGGCCTTCGTCGAAAGCCGCGCGCGCCGGAAGCGTTCCAGCAGTTCGCGAGCCTGGGGCGAACGTTCGATCTTCCGCAGAACGCCGTAGAGCCCGAAGCCGCACCACGTGGCGGCCAGGGCAATGGCGAAAAACTGGGCGGAGGCGTCGTTCAAGGGCGATGGCGGGAAGGGGGCGAGCGGGGCTCGAACGGGGTCGCAACGGCTTTGATTCTACCCGTACGTCAAGACGAAAACAAGCGTATTGTGGCTGGTTTTTCGTCAGTATTTCGTCAGAAATCGCGGAATGGATGTCATCAGCAAAGGCGACTTCCTCGTCACCAACGCAAACGACACGCTCTTCGAGTTCCGGATTCCTTCGGAAGGTGCGGTGACGCTCCGGTAGCCCCCGTCTCCTCCGCCGCGCGCCGGCGCGTCCGCAAGGCCTAGGCGGACGCGGCGAATGCCGCGCCCGCCGTGTCGCGCCCGCCGGGCGCGGCGGGTTTCGCGGGCGGCGCGTCAGGGGCGTGGCGGGGTGTCGCGGGCGGCGCGGGAGAGGACCGCTTCGGCGGCGCGGCGGAGGAGGGAGGAGATCGTCCTCAGGATCCGTTATTGGAGCTCAACGGGCATCCAAAAACCACTTTTGATTTGAGAAACGCAACCATTGGTGAAACAAATCGTCCGATAAGTCCAACTTGCGTCCGACCAATCTTCATTCTCGGTTGTTCCGTTTTTACCATTAGGTCGGGTGTAATGCCAATTGTCTTCACCAGTAGAAAAAGTATGACTGACTAGTAATGGTTTTCCAATCAAGCGCCGAACATCCTCCTGCTTGTCACCTTTTGAAACCTGAATGAAACGCGAGTGAGAAAACGAGGCCGTCCACTCGGTATTCCCGAAAACCAACTCATTCAAGACATCTTTTCTTCCGGCTTTTTTGTAGCAGCGAGACACAACAACGAACAATACGCACAATCCAACAAGCGAAACAATTATGCCGAGACGTTTCATATTCTCTTCCTTTCAGTTGTCAAAGTGCTATTTCACATGCTTCTGGTCAAAAACGGGCCCCACAATCCAAATCCGATGTCCGTTTCTAGTAAACTGGTAGTTTTCACCCAACGGCATCTTTGTCCTATGATCAAAACACAATACGTTTAAAGAGGAGACGGTTCCTCCCGGGTTCTCTTTGGAAACAACCAAACTATCCAAGCCGACCGACAAAACAATTCGTTCGCCGACATCGTTGTGATCTCCTCCTTTCCATTGTGCATATACACAATGAAAAGACTCTCCATCTATTCCGTGCAACGCCTTTTGTCTTCCGTGAGAATATGAGAAGGTGTCACTCCTTTCATCGAATTGTATGTCCACTTCAATTCGTGCTCTTGGATTTGACAAGATTTCTCGACTTGGATTTCCAAGAACCTTAGTGATAGTCGCCAATTCGTTTGGTTGTAATGCTCCAATGTTTTCAATTATGCCATTTCGAAACGCAACGGCACCCCATTTTTTCATCTCAGGCGAAACAATGATACACAAATCCAATCTCAAATCCGCCGACCCTTCAAGATAAACAAGTTGAACGCCATGGAATGCTGGTTGGTTTGTCACGGCAATGATCGCTAGGTCGGCGTTATCCGATTGTGGCTCAATGCGGATAGAGAAAGGGGTGTCATTCTCCTGAGCCCCCCTTTTCGAGGACAAATAAATGCAGTTCTCAATAAGCTGATACTCAGCGCCGACCATCTCGGCAGCAAGTTGAATTGCCGCAAATGGAGACAGATTTCTAGCGTTCATCGTCAAATATGCATCATCGGCGATGGAGGCATCGTAAACGATGGAAAGCTTTGGCAAACCTCTTTCCGCTTTCCCTGCGTCCATCCATTCTGTCGATTCTGATAAATCACGGAGTAATTCAACGAATGGTGTTTTCTCAAAATGCAGATCGGTAAACTTTTGTTTTCTCGGTTGTGTCGGTTGTGCGGGTCCTTGATCGGCTTCAGCAAGCACTGTTGAAAACAACAAAGTGCAGAAGGCGGCAATTCCAAAACTGAAATAGCTAGTCTTACTCATGGAACAACTCCTTTTTGAATGTGACCACTAGGCAAGAGACGCACAAGACGAGGATTTCTCGCCTTGTGCGTTCGTTTCTACCATGTTTCAGGATCTGTGTCAAACAACGGAATACAAATTCTTATGCACATAAAATAACCGATTTGAATGATACTGACATTTGCAATATCATGGCAACAATGTAGACAAAGAATAAAACTGTTCTTTTTGCGGCTCCATTCTTTGCAGGATTGGTTGACACCGTGACAACCGCTCTTTATCGAACTTGCCGCAGAGACGAGAACTCCAATTTTAGGCAATCCACCTCCAGCAGCTAAAACCAAATTAACCATTGCATCCTTGTCGTTGGACTCGCAACAAGGTCGCGGCGGTGCGGGTGGTTTCGGCGGAGGAACGATGGAATTCGGTGCTGGGACCGGTGCCGGAATTGGCGGCGGAGCAGGTTCTGGAGCGGGTTCCAGATCCGGTTCCGGTTCGGGCACCGGGGGCGCGGGTTCGGGATCAGGCGTTTCTGGCGGCTCCTCGGGAGGATCGCAGACCTGTATCCAATGTCCAGTCTCAATAAATCCGTCAAACAAAGATGGCGGACACTTCGTCCCGCAAGTTTTAGTGTAAATTCTTCCATCTTTCGTCGAACAGAAACACCGCCGACGATCCGTTATGTATTCCACATGGCACCCAGGCGCCGGAGTGGGAGGCGTTGCCGGAGACGGAACAACAACACTCAACCCAAGATAGTCATAATGATTTACGGCATTGTTCAGCAAAAACGAATACAACCCAGCTCCTTCTTTTTCTTGTTTTGCATCGCGATTAAGCCAAACGCCGAGATCCGGCCTATAAATGCGTTTTTGATATAACATAAGTCCAAGTGATTCCAAAAAGGGTTTCGTGCTATATTGATGGACCAATCCCGTGTCGACTCGAGAACCATCAAGCAAACAGCCCTTCGTGTCATACTCCAATTCTGCATACGATTGTCCGGCGTCATCAACATAGTTCACGACATCACCATTCGCGTTGAAAAAGGGTATATACCAACCGGTAGTTTTGTGTTTGGCCAAAAGTCCGCCGACACCACCTGCTCCATTGATAGTCCCATTGACATCACTACCCCAAATGTTAAGAGTCGTTTCGACATCGTTTTGGCCGCGTGAAATTTCAGCGAGAATGTTGTTTCCATCCCAAATCCATTCCAATACGACATTCGTATTTCCTGTTTGGACAATTCTTGACAGCCTTCCAAATGCATCATAGGAAAACGTTGCGGCGATTCCGTTAGAAACGGCCGTTGTCAGACGATTGTTAGCATCCCATGAATACTGCCATCCGTCCCCTGAATCGGTCAAGTTTCCGTCAATGTCGTACTGGATCTGCTTATTATCGTCTCCGCGAATCGAAACGAGCTGATTCAATTCATTAAATTCCTGCGAATGCTGACTGTCCAGCACCATGAAATTTGTGGCATTTCCAATCAGATCGTAATTCCATCGACCGCCAAAAACATTATCCGCATGCGTCTTACCCGTGATTTGCGACAACGCATCGTAAACATAACTGATCGTATCTTGGTTTCGGCTTTCGGTTGTGATTCTTCCAAGAATGTCGCGTTCATAGTTGAATGCAGATACGTCAATGCCGTTACAACTGTTTGTCACTCCTGAAACGAAATCGGCATTCTTGGAGTACGAGAGCAAGCGCCTGTGGCCAGCGGAAGAAAGCACTTCTTCCACGAGTTCAGAACCATCCAAGTATCGATACTCAAATGAATGATCGCCGGTGGAAACCATATCCAGACGGCCATCAGGACCGAAATCATATTGGATCGGTTCATAGGAGAACCCTGCTCCTCGAACCGAAACGGCGAAGTTGCAAGAAGGCCATTGATACTGTCGCGAAATCGAAACGCCTTGTTGTATTTCATTGGTACAAACACCCTCTTGGGAATAACAGAAAATATTGGTTATTCCACCATCGACGGTTGCTTGAACAATTCTCCCAGTTCGATCCCTTTCAAACGAAACAGAAGGGGTTGAGTCGCTATGCTGAATGGATTTGAGACTTCCTTTCGAATCATACTCGTACGTGGAAACCACTCCTCTAGCCCATGTTCGAGTATGGAGCAGCCCGTTCGAATAATATGTAAACGATGGACCATTCCCGTCGGGATACTGTTTTGAAATCAGAAGGCCGGTCGCCTCATCGAACTGCCATCTTGTTACATCGAGACCATCGGAGTTTATTGACAATTCAGAAACTGTATCTGTTTGATTCGTGCGAGTCGTCCCATAGGAAACCATTCGGTTTTCATGGTCGTATGCGAACCATTGAGGATATGTCCACCCGTCGCGATGGATGATGTGACCACGTTGGTCGTAACCAGTTCTGAAAACACGCCCAAGCGAATCCGTTGCCGACACTTGTCGTCCAAGTTCGTCGTATTCATATTCGACTTGATATCCGGAAGGTTGTTCCAAGGATGTCAAAACACCATGCTGCGAATACCTCTTTTGGGTTCGATTGCCCCTGCCGTCGACAAACTCGATCTGCCGCCCCAAACCATCGTACCTGAAAGTGTTTGTTACTCCAGACGCAGAAACCGACAAAAGAGGTTGACCGTACCGGACAAGTGTCTTTGCCAAATTTGTCGCATTGAAATCCTTTGTAAATGTCGTTACGTCGAAGGAGGAATGATCAAAGGTCATTACGGCCCTTGACAGTTGTCCTTTCCGATTGATTGTTTCCTCCTCCGAAAACGAATTGATGAGTCCGGTGAGTTTTCTCCTTTGCCGCGACACACAGACGCTTGAGGTCGAATTGAATTCGGGAAATGTCCAGTCTTGCCTTTCATACCAGACTCCATCCGACGATTCAGTATAATTTGATTTCGTTAGGATGATTTCATCCTCGCCGTCATAGTCAATGCGCCCGTTTAAATCCGCGTCAAGTGCTCTTACGGTTTGATCTTCGGCAAAATCATACGCGAACAAATATCGTTTGTCGATTGTTTGAACGTTTTCCGAATTAATGATTGAATCCGTTTGGGAGATCAAATGTCCATACGGGTCATAGAAGTATTCTGTTGAACGAACCGTCCCTGCAATTCCAGGACATGAGAGCTCAATTGATTGTCCCAGCATATTCCACGTTTCTCGTTCCCAACGCACAGAAGCGTCGCTTGAACCAAAAAAGGTGGTACGGTAGACGTTCCCATCCGAACTTACTCCATATTGATAGGTTCGATTTGGAATTGCCGTGCCCAAGATGGAAGTCTGCCTTCCCTTCATGTCGAAAGAAAGGATTCTCTCAAGTCCTGAATACTCCCGGATACGTTGTGTTCGTCCGCCATTCGCATACTCAATCTCCATCCAAAGCCCCCATGGATTGTTCAACGCTACGACACGTCCAAGGGAGTCGTATCTGGTTCTTTTCTCAAACGAACCGATGTGTTCCACGTAATTTGTTTCGTAAACGGACACTTCGCGTCCAAGAACATCATAACCAAACCGCATTTCCTTAACCGAAGGTTGAAGCGTTCTTTTGACAAGAACACGGCCTTCTGAATCATAAGAGAAAACGGATTGAATGCCATCCCAAGTTGTTTCTGAAGTTTTACCGCAACAGTTTCCACCCCATTCGCTTGTCGAAACTTTTCCGTCAAGTTCTTCTTTTCGAATGATATTCCCTTCTATATCATACCGATAGTCTTCTTGTTGAATCGGAATCCAGGCTCCGTCGTTTGACAACAATTCGTTCGACCACCTCAAAACACGTCCTTGTGCATCGTAAATAACAGCAGACCGCACAGTTTTCATCTTCGATGGATGCGGGGTCTGTTCGTGCACGTGGCTGGAATATGTTGTCCATTCACCATCTTCAAAAGAATATGAGTATTCGTCGATGCTACCATCTTCGTGGCGGACGGACTGAACGAGGCCGTCGCTCACGGCACCCGTGACGGGATAGTAGGTCGTGACGGTCCGCAGGACGTTCGTCCCGCCGTAGGCGGCGCCCTGCTCGCCGACGCGCTCGACGACATCCACGCCGTTCGTGCCGTAGACGTAGTAGGTGCGCTGGATCTCGACGCCCTGCATCTTGCGAACGACGCAGCGAGGACGTGTGTCGCAGAGGAGGGGCGGGTCGGAGGGATCGACGGGCTCGTAGGAATAGAGGGTCTCTTCTTCCACGAGCGGCATCGATTCGCGGACAACGCGGTTCTTGTCATCGTATTCGTAGAGGATGCGGTTGCCGGTCGGTTCGACGGTTTCGCGCAGGAGGTCCTTGTGTGGACCGTCCGTGTAGTAGGACCAGGAGGTGGTGCGCGTGGCGTCGCCGGGGATGCCCTCGATCCGGTTGGTGATGAGGTAGCCCCAGTAGGCGGAGACGTAGTTGTATTCGTCCCGGGACCAGAGCTTTCCGGTTTCGTCGCGGATCGTGTGGAGGCGCTGCGCGCCGGACTCGTCTTCGGTGAAGTAGAGCTCCTGCGCCTCGACGAGGCCGCTGGGCTGGTGGAGCGTCCAGTCGCCGTTCACGGCGACGTAGCGATACTGCCGCACATCGCCCGTTCCCTTCTGGAAGCCGACGAGCAGCTCCTTGACGCTCTCGCCCTGCGCGACGTCGAGAACGCGGGTCGGCGCGTGTTCGGGAAGGGCGTAGAGCCCGGTGTCGGCGACCTGCTCGGGCTCCTCCGCGAGGGGATAGACGGTGACGGCGTAGTGCGTCGGGGAAAGCGTCCGGACGTCGGCAAGACGGGTGAGGGTCTTCACCTGGCGGATGTTGCCGAGGGAGTCGCGGACGATGTCCACGCCGAAGTCATCCGTCGTGAGGACCCGCCCGCGGGGATCGGTGAAGGAGACAAGCGCGCCGCGCTCGTTCGTGTTTCCTGTCGCGAGGAAGCGCCAGACGGAGCCGTCGCCGGGGTAGAGGTCGTAGAAGGCGGGGGCGGACGTCGTCGCCCAGCCCTCGGCGTCGACCATCTGGACGCGGGCGAGCGACTTGCCGAGGTTGTTCGGCTCGGGGACTCCGACGGAGTCGCCGTCCTGGAAGTGGACGACGAGTTCCGCGCCCTCCGGCTGCACGAAGCGGACGATCTGGGGCGCGCCGCCGGCGGTCGTTCCGCCGCCAATGGCCTTGAACGACCATCCCATCACGACCTTGAGCTGCGCCGGCGTGGAAAGCGAGGCGGATTCGTCGGAGCTGTGGATGCGGAGGTAGACGGGCGTCTGGCCCGTCCAGACCGTGGTCGAACCCAGGTCGAGCGTGACGAGGATGCAGCCGCAGGCGCAGCCATCCCTCGTCGGACAGGTCGAGCAGGACGCCCGCGCCGCGCAGACGAGCGGCGGGTTGTGCGTCGGATCCGCAAGGACTTGCGGCGCAACGCCGAAGACGGCGACGGACAAGGCGAGAATGATCGCGGAAAAGCGGTTGTTCATTTCGTTTCTCCCGTTTGTTCGGTTTCGGGTTCGGTCGCCGGGACGATCTTCTCGAAGTAGACGGAGGCGACGCCGTGGTCGGGGATGGTAAGGTAGAAGGTCTTCGGAAACTCCCAGGAGGAAACCATTTCGGCGCCGACGGTGAGGCGGAGGGGAATGCCGCGCCAGGTGGGCGGGCCGAGGGGCTCGATGGAGACGTGGTCCCAAACGGGCGAGAGCGTGATGGCGGCAGGATCGACGTCGGCGGAGAGGTCCTTGCCGTCGGCGGGCTTCACGAGGAGGTCGGCGACGAAGTCCCTGCCGTTCACGGGCGCGCGGAGGCGGGCGGGAACGCACTTCCAATGCTCGCCGACCTGCTTGCCGAGGTGGAGGCCGAGGGCGGGCGTTTCGGCGCCCTCGGGGTAGAGGTTCACGGTCCAGTGGTGCTGGCCCCGCGGCTGGTCGCCGGGCGCGAAGACGGCGTCGAACTCGCGCTCGCCGGCGGGGCGCAGCTCGAACGACGCGCCGGCGGGGCCGAGGATCTCGGTGCGGACGAGCGCGGGGGCGTCCGGCGCGGCCTTCACGCGGAGAACGGCGTTCGTCTCGCCCGCGCGAAGCTGGTACCACTTGTCCGGCGACACCTCCCAAAGCTGCCGGACCGAGCCGCGGATCGGAACGGTGATCGAAGGCGTGGCGGGGTCGTCGGTCTTGATGAAGAAGGTCTTCAGGAACGGCCCCGAGAAGACGTTCGGGTCGAGCGTGCAGCGGACTTCCGCCGCCCCTCCGGGCGGAAGGTTCGTCGTAGAGAGTTCAAGGTTCGCGCACACGCACGTGCGGATGACATCGGTCACGTGGACCGTCCGCTCGCCGTTGTTCCGCAGCGTCGCCGTCAAGACAGGACGTTCGATCTCCGTCCGCTCGCCGAAGTCGAAGAAGAATGGAGTGAAAATGATTGCACTTGATGGAATTGGAAAACAACAAAAGCAAATAATCAATCGAGCTATTTGCTTATTGTTTCTTCTCGTAAACAAATGAATCCGAAAGGACCCAATAATGATCAGCAAGGCAGGAAATAATGAGAGCCCTAGACACACTGTTCGTCGGGTCCAAAATTGATAGTGGAGACATTTCTCGTTTAAACCTTTTTGAATCGCTTCGAACAGAAGCCTTGCATCAAAATACTTATCGTAGATAGTCTGTCCAGAACCCGGAACAGGAATCTCAAAACTGCTGGATTCGTTTAGCATCAGGAAAACGCCATCACTTGATGCCAGTCCCTTTCCCGTTTTCAAGTATATGTTTTGTTTCAAAACCGCCTCACTAATCTGGAAGAGAGGACGTTGAAAAACAACTTTCTGTTGAAAGGGCCAGTTGTGACGGCGGATTATCATTGAGTCATTTTCGATATCAAGGCTTATCCAACCCGAAAATGCTAGATATACCAGCAGAAGAAACGCTCCAATGAGCAGAATCAATTGTTTTTGCTCTTGCTTGGTCATCTTGATTCCTCCTTTCATTACCAAAGGCGAAGCAGATTCTTAGTGTAACAGGCCCACCACCAGCATTCAGTAACATAGATATAACCATTGGAGGTCCACTTGTCGGCATCGCCGTCACAGCCTTCGTTCTGAATTGTCGCTGAAATGCCTACTTTAAGCGAAAAAACTCGTCCGAATTCAACACCCGTCTGTCCATATAAAGATACGGAAAACTTGTTACATTTCTTTGAATTTCGGAAGCCAGTACAAGTATTGAATTGTTCCCAAGAGGAGCTCCCGATGGACCAATTAAATCCGATGTCAATCGGAACTCCATATAGCTGAACGGTCCACTCTCCCGCGGAACCTCCATATGATCCTGACTGCGTAGTAGTCTCCCACCCGTCGGAGCAGTCTTCGCACTTAATTGGGCACCGTTTTATGGCGTATTCTTTCGTATAAACCACGGAAAACTTACCTATTCCGACATCGAGGGTAAATGGCGTTGAAATGCTTCCGGATTGCTCGTTGCACCCAGCGAGCCCAAGAATATCAAAGCCATCTATAGGATCCCCACGACAGAATCGATACAGATTCACATCGGACATCTCAAAAAGAGGATCCCGAGAAAGCCAGTTTCCAAATGTGGGATTGTAATATCGAAAGTTGTAGTAAACAAGACCCGTCTCCGAATCGGAATGCTCGGAAGAGAACCCAAACGGATTCACCATTGCAAGGGTTTGCGCCAAACTGTTTGTTCCGACCGTTGCAGTTATCTTGCCGAAAGGATCATACGAATAGCGGACGCCATCTTCCGGGGTTCCGCCGTTCGGAACCAAGAAGGCGACGTTCTTCGAGGCGTCCACGAAATAGTACGCAACGACATTCTCGTCTGCAAGAGTCGCGACAAGCGGACGCGTGAGCGTCGTTTCGGTCGGATCCCAAACGAATGTCCTTGCGATGCGATTGGAGACCGCGTCCACGACGGCCACGCACTTGAATGCGTCATAGACGAATCGTTGGTCAGAAACGATTCTGCCGTTCCCCCGAACCGTCTTTGAAGTCCTGCGCCCCAGCCAATCGTAGGAGAAGTTCAAAACAATTCCGTCGTCGGAAGCCATCGATACGGGCCTGTTCTCAAAATCGTAGACAGCGGTCCATCCCGTTCCATTCGACAGGAACCGGGTTTGATTGCCGTCCAAATCGTATTCGTTTCGGAAGCCGCCGACGAACATCATTTGATCGAGTTCGTTATTTTCGCAAACGAGGGATTGGACGTCATTTGAAATCAAAACGAAATTGCCGCCATCGTCGAACGAATACGCAAAGTTCTTCCCGTCTTCAAGGTTCGCACCCACCAATTCCCGTTTGCCATTATACAGGAACCGATCCGCGTTCCTGCTCGTGCAAAGGCCGGAATCATCGTAGGTTCTCGTTTCAACCGAGAAAACGTCATTGCTGACAACGGCAAGGCTGCCCCAGTCGTCATCGTAGCGCCATTCGACCTTTCGCCCGTCGGGATACACAAGCGATTGCTTGCGTCCCGTTCCGGGCTCGTATTCCCAGCGGAACGATTCGTTGAGGGTCAAAACATTACCCGTCTCTGGATCGTGTTCGATCACCGATTCCCGGATTCCGTCAATCGAGAGCCCGACATAACGACCGAATTCGTCATAATGCCTTTCCAGAAGGATGTTCGAAACGGCACGGACGAGTTCCGATGTCACGGAACCTCGCTCGTCATAAGCGAATTCCGTCCGACGTTCGCCAGCAACGGCCGAAGACAATCGTCCAAGGCCGTCGAATTGTAGCTGAACTGGTGCCGTTCCGTCATCGTACTGGGCGGAGATGACATTGCCCCATCCGTCTCTGGAATAGGTTCGGGTGGCACCACGAGCATTCGTAAAGGCGATCTCCCGGCCGAATCGATCATAAACATATCGAGTCCTTGTCCCATCCGGGTACGTTTTCGACAAGAGAAGACCGGTCGCCGGATCGAAAGCCCAGGTCGTTTCCGTCTCATCCCGATCAAGGCGTCTCAAGGAAACGACACGACCGAATTCGTCGTAGGAATAGGAAACGGGGGCATCCGTCCCGCGTTGCTCGACGACCTCCCCCTTCGGATTGAACTTCCGTTGCTGAACAAGACCTGTGGAGTTGGACACCACCGTGTTACGTCCAAATTCGTCATAACCGAAAACCAACACGTTCCGGTCGCCCGTGGACTTCTCCGCCAAACGCCCCGCGGCGTCATATCGGTAACTCGTGACGACATTGGAACCGCGGCGCTCTTGGGCAAGACGCCCCAACCCATCGTATTCAAACTGATTCGTTGCCCCGGAGGAAAAGAACTCTTCGGTTTTGCGTCCCCACTTGAACAGCTGAACCGAGGGCGTTCCAACACCGGAAAGAGCCGTCTCCGAACGAACCTCGGAACGGTCGGAATCAAAACGGGTCGTTTTCGTTTCAATGCCGCCTTGCAGGTTCTGCAGCCGTTCGACTGCCGTAACGCCGGGATCGAAGCCGGAAAGAAGACGCTCCGCAAAATGGACTTGCGGTGCGATACCTGGGTCCGAACAGGAAACGACGCCCGTGACCACGTTCCAGACGGCACCGTTCCGAATTTGATAAGAAGAGTTTTCCATCCGTTCCCGCCATTCCGATCCAACGGATTCTCGGATTCGGACTTCGCCGGTCAACTCGTTTCGAGTATGGATTTCGACGATTCCGGTTTCATCGATGACGGAGAATATATTACCAAACCGGTCATAGGCCGTTCTAGTATGCAACAGTTCCCCGGTGACGCCGGTCTCCGCGCGATCGATCATTTGGTCCAGCATGTTGCGCCATACGATCGTCTGTTTGCCCCCCGTCGAACCTTCGTTGGTTTTGATCCAACGAACGCCATTCGTCTCGACGCCGTATTCAACCGTCTTTGGAGGATGCAACGAACCGGCTTCGGAAACGACTCGTCCGGTGAAATCCGTTGTCGTGATACTGGTCAGACCGGTTGGCGTGGTGGTCGTTCTGCTCCGTCCATCGGGCGAATAGTCGAATCGAGTCCAGTTCCCGTTTTCGTCCTGTTCCGCGACCTTCCTTGACAGCGAATCGAAATGCATCCGTCTTTCAGGCGTTCCAATCGATGCCGTTCGATTGGTCATAAAGGTCGCGACAAGTCGACCAAGTCGGTCGTGTTCGAAATGTTTCTCGACCGGGTCGGGCTGAAAACGGCTTTCAACGCACACTCTGCCTTCGTCGTCATAGGCGAACATCGTTGTGATGCCGTCCCAGGACGTGCTGGAGGTTTTCCCGCAACAGTTCCCCCCCCATTCGTTTCGGGAAATCTGCCCAGCAAGGTTTTCCGTCTTGATCCGGTTCCCCTCCGAGTCGTAGTAATACTGCTCTCTGGCAACCGGAACCCAAACGTCAACGCCCGTCATTAGTTCCGTTGCATTCTCGACCATGCGTCCGAGCGAATCACGAACGTGAACGTGTCGGGTCGTGTGCATCGGGATTGGTGAAAGCCACGATTCGTGAAGATGGGTAATGAATTCTGTCCAGAATCCGTTTTGGCGTCGGTATTCATAAGAATCAACGATTCCATTTTCATGACGAAACGACCGGACGAGACCGTCTACGGCCGAATTCGTGACAGGATAGTAAGTTGTGACGGTCCGCAGGACGTTCGTTCCGCCGTAGGCGGCGCCCTGCTCGCCGACGCGCTCCACGACATCCACGCCGTTCGTGCCGTAGACATAGTAGGTGCGCTGGATCTCGATGCCCTGCATCTTGCGAACGACGCAGCGAGGGCGGGTGTCGCAGAGGAGGGGCGGGTCGGACGGATCGACGGGCTCGTAGGAATAGAGCGTCTCCTCCTCGACGAGGGGCATCGACTCGCGAATCACTCGGTTCTGCGCATCGTATTCGTAGAGGATACGGTTGCCGGTCGGTTCGACGGTTTCGCGCAGGAGGTCCTTGTGCGGGCCGTCCGTGTAGTAGGACCAGGAGGTGGTGCGCGTGGCGTCGCCGGGGATTCCCTCGATCCGGTTTGTGATGAGGTAGCCCCAGTAGGCGGAGACGTAGTTGTATTCGTCCCGGGACCAGAGCTTGCCGGTTTCGTCGCGGATCGTGTGGAGGCGCTGCGCGCCGGATTCGTCCTCGGTGAAGTAGAGTTCCTGTGCCTCGACGAGCCCGCTCGGCTGGTAGAGCGTCCAGTCGCCGTTCACGGCGACGTAGCGATACTGCCGCATATCGCCCGTTCCCTTCTGGAAGCCGACGAGCAGCTCCTTGACGCTTTCGCCCTGCGCTACGTCGAGGACGCGGGTCGGCGCGTGTTCGGGAAGGGCGTAGAGCCCGGTGTCGGCGACCTGCTCGGGTTCTTCCGTGAGGGGATAGACGGTGACGGCGTAGTGCGTCGGGGAAAGCGTCTGCACGTCCGCGAGGCGCGTGAGGGTCTTCACCTGGCGGATGTTGCCGAGGGCGTCGCGGACGATGTCCACGCCGAAGTCGTCCATCGTGAGGACCCGGCCGCGGGGATCGGCGTAGGAGACGAGCGCGCCGCGCTCGTTCGTGGCGCCGGCCGCGAGGAAGCGCCAGACGGAGCCGTCGCCGGGGTAGAGATCGTAGAAGGCGGGGGCGGACGTCGTCGCCCAGCCCTCGGCGTCGACCATCCGGACGCGGGCGAGCGACTTGCCGAGGTTGTTCGGCTCGGGGACGCCGACGGAGTCGCCGTCGTGGAAATGAAATCGAAGTTCATCCCCTTTTGGACCGACAAAGACCACCGTTTCAAAAGCGCCCGATTCGGACATCGCATCCATGACATTTTTGAATGAATATCCGAAAACGGTTTTTAGTTGTGACGGAGAAAACAACGAAACACTTGCTTCCGAACTATGGATGCGAAGCGAAACAGGTTTTTCACCCGACCATGGCGTCGTTTGGCCCAGATCCAAAGTCAGGAAAACGCACCCAGCTCCCGGACCATCGACTTTGGAACAAGCATCACACTGCAGATTGACTCCGCAGACAAGCGGTGGATTGTGCGTCGGGTCCGCAAAACACAAATACGAGCCGAAAACGGCGAGAACGACAAAGATGCGTATTGTGGAGATGTATTTCATGTTCGGGCTCCTATTCTACGGATTGTCGGTGGAATTGGAAAGGGATTTCTGAAGGCGGGCGCGGGCGGCGGAGAGAGCGGGACGGAAACGAGGATCGGGATGGGAAGAGGCGAAGGCGTCGAGACGGGCGAGGTCGGCAGAGTCGCCGAGGGCGCCGAGGGCGGCAAGCGCGGAGATGTGAAGCGTGGCGGGGTGGGAAGAATCGGCGAGGATGGCGCGAACGTGCGGGAGGATGCCGGAGAAGCCCTGCTCGGCGCCGATCTGCAGGGCGGTCGCGCGGGCGGCGGGATGCGCGGCCGGATCGGAGACGAGCGCGAGCGTGCGCGCGAGGAGGAAGGTGCGGTCCGGGCTGCCGGGCGCCGGAACGTGCGTGAGCGCGATGAGCGCGGTGCCGGAATACGGCCGCGCGTTTTCGCGCGAGGCCTCCTCGAGGCATTCGCGCAGGTCTCGGAGCGAGCCGGCGTCCTCGACGCGGAGGGCGACGGCGCCGAGGTGCTGGATGCAGTAGTCGAGGATCGCGGGCGCCTGCTCGTGCGCGCGGAAGACGGCGATCGTCGTCGGGACGAGGTTCGTCGGAAGGACGGTCTGCTCGCGAAGGAGGTTCCAGACGTCGTTCTTGAGGGCGGCCTCGCGGTCGGGCCGGAGCGAAGGGTCGGGGGCGGAAAGATAGGCGAGAAGGCCGTCCACCTGGGCGGGGGAAAGGTCGCGGCCGAGGGAATGGACGAAGTCGATGCGGGTCTTGTAGGGCGTGGAGGGGGACCAGAGAGACCCAGCCGGAGAGACTCCCCCAGTCTCGCTTCGCTCGAAAGCCCCCTCAACGAGGGGGCCGGCCTGGGCGGAGGAGGCGAGCGCAAGAAGCGCGGCGAGGAAGATACCGTGAAAAGCGTGAAAAACGTGAACGGGTTTTGAATTGTCCACAAACTCCCAATGTCCACAACTGTCCACAAACGGCAAATGTAAATGACCGTGCGCCGCACGGAATACTCCCCCGGCCGCGCTCCGCGCGGCAGCCCCCTCTCGGAGGGGGCCGGAACGGGAATCGGTTCTGACGGGGAGGAAACGCATTGGATGGTCGGAGGACTGTTCGATGAAGCGCGTGTGAGGTCTGCCGGTCCGCGCGAGCGGGCGGGAGCCCGCCGCGCGGACCGGCCGTCGCCTCACAGGCTTCCGATCTTGACGCCGCCCTGGTAGAAGCGGGTGTAGTGGCAGACGGAGGTGGTGATGCCGGCGGAGCGGAGGAAGCGGATGCGGCAGACGCCGTCCTCGTCGAAGTCCGCGGCGGTGAGGTCGCGGAGGCGGGTGCCGTCCTCGAAGAACACGCCGGCGACGAAGATCTCGAGCTTGACGACGAGGTCGGGCGGCACGGAGCCGAGGAAGAGGACGACCTCGGCGAGCTGGCTGCCGTCGGGGTAGTTCTCGACGACGCGGTAGTAGCTGCCGTTGTCGCCCCAGATCGCGGTGACGCGGGCGGCGTCGAGGACGGGGCCGTCCTCGCCGAGGCGGGAGAGGATGCCGTGCTCGCCGTCGGCGCCGGCCTCGAGGACGAGCGTCGAGCCCTCGCCGGCCGGCGTCACGGTCGCGCGCAGTTCGGCGTCGGTCTCGACCGGCTCGCCGGGGCGAAGCGCGGGCGCGTCGAGCGTCCGGGCGGTGCCGACGACGACGGCGGGGCGGGAGAGCGGGAAGCGCGAGGCGACGGCCTCGACGAACGCCTCGGCGGCGGCGAGGACGCCGCCGGTGACGGCGCTCGCGGAGAGGCGGTAGAGCCCGGCGGAATCGAACGCGAACGGAACGGGGGCGGAGGCGGCGAAGTTCGTGACGGCGATCCAGGCCTCGCCGGCGAGGCGTTCGACGGCGATGGCGGACTCCGCGTCCGGGAAGCCGGCGAGGCGGAGGGCGTCGCCTTCGCGGAGACGAAACGCGGCGTTCGTGGCGGCGTCCGGGATCGCGTAGGGCGTCCAGGCGACGGAGAAGGAGTGCTGCGCGCCGGCGCCGAGCAGTTCGACGGTCGTCGCGGCGCCGTCGGGATCGAGCGGAACGTCCGCCCAGAACCCGCCGCCGACGGAGGGCGCGGTGGCGTATTCGGCGGAGTTGGTGCCGGAGGAGACGAGGAGCGCGGCGGTGCCGCCCCACATCTCGGTCCCCTCGACGCAGATCGGGGAGACGGGCGAATCGGCGTCGGGGCCGCCGAGCGAGACGAGGCGGTCGGTGCGGGCGGCGCGCCAGTCCTCCACGCCGTCGCCGTCGGCGTCCGGGCCGGAGAAGGACAGGAAGCCGATGTCGTGAAGGGCGAGGAAGGTGTTGGAGGCGCGGTTCTTCCAAACGAGCCGGAAGCGGTGGGGACCGGCGTCGAGCGCGGGGAGGAAGAACACGGCGTCCGACGGGGCGCCGGCGGTCGCGGGCGCCTTCTGGCGCGCGACGAAAAGACCGTCGACGTAGAGCGAAAGGTCGAAGAGCGACGTGCCGGAGACGAGCGGATTGTGCTGCGAGATGCCGAAGCGGATCGCGTCCGGCGGCGTGCTGCCGACGGAAAGCTCCCACGTGACGGATCCCGCGCGCTCGCGGGCGTAGAGGACGGATTCGTCCTCGCCCCAGGATCCGGTGCGGGCCACGACGGAGGTGCGGGCGGAGGCGGGCTCGCCGAGCGGTGCGGCGGTCACCCCCGCGAGGTCGGGGGCGCAGGGGTCGGTGCGGGAAACGGAGGACTCGAAGCGGTCGTCCCATCCGTCGCCGTCGGTGTCGGCGAGGAGCGGATCGGTGCCGAGGAGGAATTCGGCGTAGTTGGAGAGGCCTTCGCCGTCCGGGTCGGCGAAGGCGTCGGAGGGGTCGCAGGGATTGAGGCCGTGCGCGACCTCCCAGGCGTCGGCGATGCCGTCGCCGTCGGAATCCGCGAGGAGCGGATTGGTTCCGGCGAGGAACTCGGCGAGGTTGGAGAGGCCGTCGGAATCGGGGTCGAGCGCGGCGTCGGAGGGATCGAGCGGATCGAAGCCGAACTCGTCCTCCCACCAGTCCTCGGCGCCGTCGTGGTCGGCGTCGGTCTCGCCCACGGCGCGGAAGTAGCGCGTCTGCGGGATCGTCGACCAGGACGCGCTCCCGAGCTGCCAGTGCAGGCGCAGCGTGGGCGGCGCGCCCTGGGTGAAGTGGAGGACCTCGAAGTCGTGGAAGCCGTAGGCGAGGCGGACGGTCCCGGAGCGGGTGCGGCGCGTGTGCGCGCCGCCGTTGTCGACGATAAGGGCGCCGTCGACATAGAGGCGCGAGCCCTCGGCGGATTCGAGGAGGAAGGTCCAGTCGCCCGTGGCGGGAACGAAGAGGCGCCCGGCGTGGCGCGAGGCGAAGAGGCGCGTGGCGGAGACGGGTATGCCGGGCCACGAGGTGGCCTCGGTGTGGTTGATCGAATGCTCGATCCGGGTCTGGCACGGAGTCAGGAGCGAGAAGTCGGGCAGGTCGCCGGGGCGGGAGGAAAGCGCGTAGTAGGTCGAGGCAAGGCCGGAGGCGTATCCGGGCGGGCACGGGAGGACCTCGACCGTGCGGACGGCGAGAACGGACGAAACGCCGGCGGAATCGGTCGCGACGGCGGAGACGGCGACGGTTCCCGTCGCGGAGGTATCCCACGCGGCGGCGAACGGGGCGTTCGAGACGGTCGCAACGGGTGCGCCGTCCGCGAAGAAGTCGACGCGGGCGATGGATTCGCCGAAACCCCACGCGGTCGCGGAGAGGGCGACCTCGT
>Ga0310690_10005018_pt1 | contig 18295 bp, 25 predicted proteins | sample AusTroGonzalo_MG_2_FD_207661 | JGI IMG/M metagenome (GOLD analysis project Ga0310690, IMG submission 207661) | Bovine rumen microbial communities from tropical cattle in Woodstock, Queensland, Australia - Gonzalo_04 (v2) (version 2) | ecosystem: Host-associated > Mammals > Digestive system >...
AGTAATAACAATACCTGGGGCAATAATATATACAAGTGCTAATACGATAAGGGCAGCACTATTAAATATATTCTTTATGCTCTGGTTTGTAGTATTGTTTAGCGTTCCTGGAAGAAGCAAGAAAGAATGACAATCTGCTTTTGCAGATGGAAAGAGAGGAATAAAGGTTGAACACAGTAATACTTGTTGGGCGTTTGACACGCGATCCTGAGATCAAAACGGGGAACAGTACGGTAGCGAAATTCAATGTTGCCGTGAACCGCAACTTTAAGGACGCAAGCGGCAATTACGGGGCTGATTTCGTGAATTGCGTTGCCTTTGGTAAGACAGCGGAGTTCCTTGACAAGCATTTTCACAAAGGCAATATGATCGGGCTTACGGGCAGGATCAACACGGGTAGTTATCAGAACAAGGACGGGCAGACGATTTACACAACGGATGTAGCGGTCGAGAAGGTGGAATTTGTCGGTAGTAAGAGCGATAATGCGGCAAGTACAGTAGATGCCGTTCCCGTTGCTGATAAGACCGCTGACAAGCCTAAAAGATCATCAAAGGCCGCCCATGCACAGCCGCAGGCTGATGAATTTATCAGTATACCGGATTCGATAGACGATATACCGTTTGTGAACTAAAGGAGTGTGAAACGCAATGACAGGTAGCGAATATCAAGGTTTAGCTGCGAGAACGATCAACAAAAGCCTTACGCTTTTGGAACAGCGCAATCACGCATTACACGGTATGGTTGGCGAGATCGGTGAAATTCACAGCTTATACCAGAAAGAATATCAAGGGCACGGTGCGCCGGACAGGGAACATATCTTGAAAGAGTTTGGGGATTTGACCTGGTTTATAGCCGAGTTTCTTACTTCGCAGGGTATGAGCCTTGACGATTGTATGGAAACGAACATAGACAAGCTACGCAAGCGTTATCCTGACGGATTCGATGCGGAGCACAGTTTACATCGTGTAAAAGGTGATGTATAGCACATCAATTCTTTTTACTCCTTTCATATCGGGGCGGCAGGGCTTTACTTACTTTTCACCTGCTGCCCTATGAGGAAACAACTATGCAGAACATAGATATAATAAAGGCCGCAATCATAGAGAAAGCCGGACAGATGGCGATAGCACTTGCCAAAGGCAAGGATTTAGAGATTCGGAAGTCTGCGGTAGGGATCACGGTTGCGGAAGTGACAAAGAAAGTACAGCGGTAAAACCGCAAGTCTAATGACGCGCGAATGATGGATCGTGCGTATCGTGCAAGATGGTGCACTTTGTTTTTATTTACGGGGTGCACTATGCGTCAGGATATTGAGAAAGCATATCAATTTTCCCAAAATCTCTGGAAAGAGTATATAGACACGAACAGAAGCTATGCTGACAGGACGGAGTTGCTTGTGCGCAGCTTTGGCTATTGCGATTCTGTTATCCGTAGTGAACACCTGCTTGAAGATGGCGTAGAGTTTCTTCATTGGGTGCGGCATCACACGGAAGAAGTCATATACGAACTTGCTCTTAAAAACAATCCCAAAAGCCCATATTACGGTCAAGACTACGGCGATGAAGCTACGCTTGTGCGCAGGTGTTGGAGTGTTGTTGACGGTGCACGCGACAACGATATGGATGTAAAACAGATAAACCTGTATATGGAAATCCTGTTATTGCTTGCCAGAAGCAGGGATTTTGATGCTTACCTGCTGTACTTAGAGCGCAAGCGGCGGCACAAGGATCGGTTTTATCTGCCGAAGCGTAAGCAATTCCTTAAACACGGGATAACGCAATGTTTTCAAGATATGCTCGATGATAAGTTAGACATTATGGCAATTTCGCTGATTCCTGGTGGCGGGAAAACCACAATTTTGAAGTTTTTTACTTCGGCGGTTATCGGTTGGGATGAACGCAAGTTTAACTTGTTCTTTTCTCATTCGTCAGATATTACCCGTATGTACTACGATGGCGTGTTGGATATATGCACGAATAACGATGAATATGCTTGGAATGAGATATTTTACAACGCAAAGATCACGAACACAAACGCGAAAATGGGGCAATTTAATGTGGGATCATACAAGCCTTTCCCTTCTTTGCAGACTACATCAAAAGGCGCGGAAAACGCCGGTAAAGTGCGTTGTAATGGTTATCTGCTTGTCGATGATTTGATTGGATCACAGGAAGAAGCCTTAAACATAAAACAGCTTGACAAGCTATGGGATAACACCTACACGGTTGATGCCAGACAGCGGAAACTTGAAGGGTGCAAGGAAATCCACATTGCTACACGGTGGTCGGTACACGATGTTATAGGACGATTGCAACGCCTATATGATGGCAACGATAGGGTGCGCTTCATAGCGATACCAGACATTGATCCTGACACGGGTGAAAGCAATTTCGATTATGAGGTTGAAGGTTTCACGGTAGAGTTCTTTAACGACATTGCGCTTGCGATGGACGAATTATCGTACAAGGCACTTTACAAGAGCGAACCGATGGAACGTGAAGGATTGCTGTATCACGAAGAAGATTTACGGCGTTACCTATCCCTGCCGGACAAGGAACCGGACGCAATCTTAGGTGTATGCGATGTAAAGGGCAAAGGAACTGACTATATGTTCCTGCCGGTTATGTATCAATACGGCGAAGATTTTTACCTTGCTGATGCGATATGCGATGATAACGCCGATTATGAAGTGCAATACGCAAAGCTGACGGATATTTTGGCGAATTACAAGGTTCAGGCTTGCGAGTTTGAGAGTAATGCCGGTGGCGATCGTGTTGCCGCCGAAGTGCAGAAAAGGCTTATAGAGCGCGGTTGCACTTGCACGATAACAACGCATCCGACAGAAACAAACAAGGAAACAAGGATCATAGTCAATGCTGAGTGGGTAAAGAAACGTGTTTTGTTCCGTGACAAGTCGCTGTATTCACCGAAAGACGATTACGGTGTGATGATGAATTGGTTACTTTGCTATTCAACGGTTGGGAAGAATAATCACGATGATGTACCCGATGGACTTGCAAACTTCCGGCTATATGTAACGGGTATGCAGCCACAACTTGCAAGGGTAGAAGCAATTTTCAATCCGTTTAGATCAAGGGGGAATTACTAAGATGGACAGAATGTTACTGTATCAAGTGAAAAACATTAACAAGCACATTGAAGAAAAGATGGAGCGTTTGACTACGCTGCGGGCACTTGCGGAAGGTGGCGCAATTCAGTATGACCGTGATCCGGTGCAGACAAGTTCACGGCAGGATCGGCTTGAATCCATCGTAGCGCAGATAGTCGATCTTGAATCAGAGATTGACAGACTTGTTGATATTCTGGTGAAATGCAAGCGTGACGGAACGGAAGTGATCGACCGCTTATCGAAAGAGAAATACAAGGATGTGCTTTATAACCGCTATATGCTTTGTATGACGGTCAGGAAAACGGCAAAGCTAATGAATCGGAGCGAGATATGGGTGAAAAAGACAACAAAAGATGCCTTGCGGGAGTATGACGAATTGACATAACACAATATCTTGCGATTTATGTTGACATATACCCCTATATGTGCTAAAATGGTATGTGAAAAGGTATGTAAAAATACTTTTACCCCCTAAGAATCGGGCGTTGTCAGGATCAGGCAACGCCTTTTTTGTTGGAAAAAGCTATGAATAATCAATTTTTTCAGGATGTTGTCGGTGGACAATACGGAAGAAAAATAGCATATACAAGCGTTGATAAGATCACGGAAAGCAATGTAGTCAAGGTTGTGGGAAATGCAATCAGCACGTTCTGGTTTAACCGCCGTGCGATTGAATACCTTTGGAACTACAAAAAGGGCGATCAGCCGATTCTTTACCGCGAGAAGTCGATTCGTGACGATGTAAAAAATTTCGTTTGCGAAAATCACGCCTGGGAAGTGGTGCGGTTCAAAAACGGTCAGACCTATGGCGAACCGATTATGTATAACAGCCTTTCGAAAGACGAAAAGGTGAATGAATACATCGACAAGTTTAATGACTACACGCGGGCAGCGGGAAAAGCCGCAAAAGACCTTTCTATGGGTGAATGGCAAAGTGCGGTAGGCGTTGGCTATAAAGCTATTCAGTTGCGCGAAAATGGCGCAGATTTGCCGTTCCGTATCGTTGTACCTACCCCGCTGAATACGTTTGTTGTTTACAGCGAAAGCACGCAAGAACCGATGCTTTCCGTACAGCAACTAAAAGACGAGGACGGGCAGATATATTATCAATGCTTTTCCGCAACGCACGAATACAGAATCCAAAACAGTATGCTTATGCCGCTTGTAAGTGGCGAAGATGGCCTACTTGTTTACAGCCGCTTGCATACGTTCGGTGAGATTCCGATTGTTGAATATCCGAACAATCAGGATCGTATGAGCGATATAGAGTTGATTATCACTCTTTTGGATTCGATCAACAATATGCAATCAAACAGAATGGACAGCGTAGAACAATTCGTTGCTTCATTCATCAAGTTTGTAAATTGCGAGATTGATGAAAAACAGTTTGAGCAGATGAAGAAGTCCGGCGCGTTGGTTGTAAAGACAATCAACAAGGATTTCAAAGCTGATGTTGACTTGCTTACGCAGGAATTGAACCAGACACAGGCGCAGGTTGCTAAAGACGATCTTTGGGATAATGCGTTATCCATACTTGCTATTCCGAACAAGCAGACGAATACAGGCGGTGATACGCAGGGCGCGGTAGAACTTAGAAACGGTTGGGATTTCAGCAAACAAGCGGCAAGGATCAAAGATGCTTATGTGGTTGAAAGTGAATACCGTTTTGCGAAATGTATGCTCAATGCAATCAAGGTGCGCAAGGGCGAAAACGAAATGCCGATTACGGTTGCTGACTTTGAGCCGATAATCAATCACAGCCCTACGGACAATATGCAGGTTAAAGCACAATCGTTTGTAATGCTTGTTCAAGCGGGGATTGCGCCGATAGTGGCAATAAAGACGGTAGGCCTTTGGAACGATGCAGAAAAGGTATATCTTATGTCAAAGCCTTATCTGGATGTGCTTTACAAGAAGATAGATGATGTAATCGAAGAACAGGGATTGCAAGAGCAGGAACAGCAAGCAAAAGACCTTTTGGAGCAGATGAACAATGGCACTATTACGGCAAGACGAACTGAACAATCTGGCGATACCGTATGAAGTGTATTTCGGTGAAATGGGGCTTTCCAAAAGCGAGATTGAGCGCAGGATAGCACTTGCCGAAGCGATTGACGATGTTTTCATTATGTATTTCCTGCTTATTGAAGCTGACAGGGCACTCGGAAATGATCTGGATGTAAATTATTTTGTTGATTACATCGAACGGAAGTATGAGGATGTTTTAACAGAGTTTGGAATTGACTTTGAAAACAAATATCCTGCGATTCCGGCGCATATAAGACAGGCAGCGGAAGAAGTTGTAAAACAAAACGCTGAGAAGCCGGAAGAAGAATGGTACACTTCCGATGATCGGGCGATGCTGATAGCTGAGAACGAAACGAACAGCATTTGCGAGTATACAGAGTTTCAAGATGCCGTAGACGATGGGAAAACACAAAAGACTTGGAATACAATGCTTGACAAGCGTGTAAGACACACGCACGAAGAACTTGAAAGCTTTACGATTCCCATTATGGAACGTTTCAACGTAGGCGCATACGAAATGTATCAGCCAAAAGATACTACCTGCGGCGCAGGAATGGAAGAAATAGCAGGTTGCCGGTGTTGGTGCACTTATTCGTGAGGTAGACGATGGAAAAGGTTTTCACATTTTGGGAAGGACGTATGCCAGAATATATCAAGATGTGCTTAGAATCTTGGAAATTCGATTACATAATCGTCCTAAACTACGAAAACCTGCATCACTACACAGAGTTTGACATAGAGAAAGCAAAACGCTTTACGATGCCGCAAATTGCAGATTGTGTCAGGGTACACGCCTTGCGAGATAATGGCGGCTATTGGTTAGATGCCGATACCATAATGATCGGTGATGAATTGCCGGAAGAAAATATGGTCGGTGATCCGATAAAGCGCACGAACACAATCGGATTTTTGCACACAAAAGCACACTCCGATATGTTTGAAAAGTGGGCTGAATATCAGGACAACATTATTGAAGGTGGCAGCGGTTGGAATTGGGATATAGTCGGAAACGCCTTTACTGATCCGTATGTCAAGGAACACAAGGAAATAACGATATATCCCGTTGCTGACTTATGGCCTGAAACATATATGGTTACAGCAGGTGGCAATCGGCGGCTTGCGTATCAGCAATTTTACTTTGATAAGCAATACACGCTATCCGATATACACAAAACGGATATGTTGATGCTACACAATTCCTGGACACCTGGTTGGTACAAGGAACTGACGAAAGAAGAAGTTTTGCTTTGCGATTGCACTTTATCGAATATCTTGTGTGAGGTTATATGAAATACGTTCTGTTATGCGGTAGCAATCATAATCTGATAAATGGAATACCGCGACAACTTGTTTGCGTAAATGGCGAAAGAGTGCTTGACAGGACAATCCGCTTACTCCGTGAAAATGGAGTTGATGATATAGCAATCACGGCAACAGATAAAGCGTTTAGAAGCGTTGAAGCAGAGCAGATAGAATACAAGCAAACTGATCCGAAAGTATGGGTGAATTGCTTTTATCCGATGGACAAGCCCGTATGCTACATTTTCGGTGATGTATTCTTTTCGGAAAACGCAATCAGGACGATTGTTGAAACCGAAACGGACGATATAGAGTTTTTTGCAAGTAGCCCGCCATTTGCTACAAACTACACAAGGCAATGGGCTGAACCGTTCGCCTTTAAGGTGCAGAACACTAAGCGATTTGCAGAGTGTATTGAGAAAGTCAGGGCTTACACAAAACAGCGGAAATTCAGACGTGATCCGATTGCTTGGGAAGTATGGCAAGTCATTAAAGACACGCCGCTGAATGTGATTGATTACAACAACTACACAGCGATCAACGATTACACTTGTGATATAGATTGCGAAGAAGATATAGGAAAACTAAATAAGGTTCTTGGTTAAAACGAGCATCCTGCGGGGTGCTTTTTTTAATACAAAAATAAGCAGCTATGCGGAAATAGCAATCATTCGCCGATGCGACCGGCGTTAAAAAAGCGTGAATGAAGAAAGAGGTAATTATGACACGGGAACAGGCAAAGGATTTTTTGTCAAAACTTGGCATTGAAGAACCTACGGATGAACAGGTATCAAGCTATCTTAATTCCGTAAATTCAGAAGCTAAGAAAGAAAAGGATCGGGCAGACAAGTACAAGTTGGATGCTGACAAGGCAGCAGAGTTGAAGAAGCAACTTGACGAGATTTCGAACCAGAATCTTTCAGACATTGAAAAAGCTAACAAAGCTACGGAAGATGCACTTTCACAGGTGGCGGCATTGCAGAAGCGCATTGATCGTGCAGAACAGCTTAAAGCACTTGCTGAGAAAGGCATTACCGGCGAACAAGCTGAAAAGCTAATTTCGGAAGATGGGAAACTCGATTTTGAAGTCTTGGGTCAGATTATCTCAGACAGGGAAACAGCGGCGAAAGCGGCAAAGGTAAAAGAGATCGCTGATAGTCAGGGAAACCCTGGCGGCAATACGGCGGGTGGCGAAGCCCCTGACGATAAGCCGGAAGATGTTAAAAACGCCGAAAAAATCTCATTCGGCGCAGCTCCACAAGGCGCGAAAGAAGCCTTTGAGTATTACAAATAATCTTTAGGAAAGAGAGGTAGAAAACGATGGGAAAGCCTATCAAGAATGAGTACAACGCAAACAAAACAATCTTAAAGTTCTTCCCGTTCCAGGGCGCAGCTTGCCTTGTTCCGCAGTCCGGCGTAGAAGCTGATGCGAACGGCAAAAAGATCGTTAAGGCAGGTACACCGTTCCCCGCGAATGATGCAACTTGTCTTGGGTATCTGCTTACGGATGTGGATGTAACGAACGGCGATGCTGCCGGAACTTACGTTTATGAGGGCGTACTTGATCCTGTTAAGTTACAGGCAAGTGGCGTTGTCATTTCCGATGCAGCGGCAGCTAAAACTCCCCGCGTAACCATTTACGAAACCGTATTTGGCACGGGCGTAGGTACAAGTACAAGCACTTCCACAAGCACAAGTACAAGTACGGGCACCTGAGAATAAGAGAAAAGAATAAGGAGGTATACAACAATGGCATTACCGTTGAAAGATGCGTTTACAGCGCGTGCGATTGGAACTAAGTGGGATTCCTACAAGGCATCCCTGGCACTCCCGCCTTATCTTGGGCGTGCCCTTTTTGGAACACAGAAGAAGCAGGGGCTTGACATTCGTTTCATTCTCGGAGAGGATGCAATGCCCCGCGAGTTAAAGGGATCGAACTTCGATGCACAGGCACCTTTAAGGGATGCGATCGGATTCTCTGACATTACTCAGAAAATGCCGTTTTTCCGTGAATCCTATATGGTTACTGAGGAAGAAGAACAGGAATATATGAGTTTTGTTGATTCTGCTAATTCCGATCTGGCTAATCAGGTTCTTGCCCGCATTATGAAGAAGCCCCTCGATCTGGTACAGGGCGCAAACGTAGTACCTGAGCGTATGATCTGGCAGCTTCTTGCACCTACTGACGGTGTACCGAAGATTACCGTTGCTATTGACGGTGACTACACCAACAAGGCTTATGTGATCGACTACACGGCAGACAATGGTTCTGCTTACAAGTCCACTAACTACATCAACATTACCGGCACTTCCAACAACAAGTGGAGCAATCCTTCCACCTGTAAACCTATCAACGATCTGGTTGCAGCACAGGAACAGCAGCTTGAAAATCACGGACAGGTTATTAACCGTTTCGTGATGAACCAGAAAACCTGGAAGCAGCTTGTAAAAGCTGATGATACTAAGAAGCAGGTTCTTGGCGCGATTGCTTACAGCAACGGTCAGATGCTTAAAGATGCCGATGTGAAAGAGTTCCTTCTTTCTAACTACGGCATTAACATCACGGTTTACAACAAGCTGTATCAGGATGCAAGCGGTTCTCATACCTATATTCCTGACGGTATGGTTTCTGGTATTTCCGCAGGTGCTAATCAGCTTGGTACTGTTTACTACGGTACTACTCCCGAAGAACGTTCCGGCAATCTGTCCACGGGCAATCTGTCCATCGTAGAAACCGGCGTTGCGCTTTACACCTACACTACGCCGCATCCTGTAAATACGCATTGCGTATGCTCTGAGATCGTTCTTCCTTCCTACGAAGGTATGAACAGCGTTGTTGTTATGAAGGTAGACGCATAAGGGAGATTTGCTTATGAAAGCAGAATACACAATCAAGATCGGTGATGTGTATTACAAAGCAGGACAGGAAATTCCCGATATTCGGGATTCCGAAATAAAAGAGGACAAGGCGGTTACTGTTTCGGCAGAGCCGCCTATTTCCGAAGTTGTGGAAGAAAAAGCTGATCCTGTTGTAGCACAGAAACCGGCAAAGCGGTCTTATAACCGCAGAAAGTAGAGGTGGCCTTATGGGTAAGTACAGAGCAATAAGCCGCTTCACAGACTTACAGGACAATAACAAGGTTTACAACGAAGGTGAAGCCTATCCCCGTGATGGGTATAAGCCTACGGCTGACAGAATCGCAGAGTTGTCCGGCTTTAATAACAACGCAGGTAGACCGCTGATTGAAGCGGTTGCAGAGCAGGTGGCAGATGATGGCAGAGTACACGATAAGCGGTTTACAAAACGAAATAGTAGAAGAACTGACGATTGAGTTGTCCGAAGATACTGATTTCAACGCTACGGTGTTAGGAATCAAAGTCAAGAACGCAATTCGTGAGATCAGGCGTAGGCGCAATTATCCCGCTGACTACACAGAGGAAGATATTGCAAGGGATTTAACCCTTAATTACTACGATGTGATCGAGAAACTTGCGCTCATTGAATACAACCAGATAGGCGCAGAAGGACAATCGGATCATACAGAGGACGATATTCGGCGCACTTGGATTTCTAAGGACGAATTACTGTCAGGCGTACACGCTTTTGTGACCGTCTTGTAAGTGGGAAAGGTTAAGGCGATGGAGAAAATCAAATGGCTTTTATCCGCTTTATGTGGCTTAATTCTGTCTTTTACACAAAGATACGGGATAATGATTATCATAGTGGCGGTTGCCATTGTGTTTGACTTCATTACGGGTCTTATCAAGGCGAATATCAAGGGCGAAGTTTCAAGCGAGATCGGTAGGCGCGGGTTTTTCAAGAAAATGGCGTTGCTGATTTGCTTATTCTTCGGATTCTTCCTTGATTTCGTTATCCCTTATATGTGTAACAGCATCAACATTAAGATTCCCGTAGAAACACCGTTCGGATTGATAATTTGCTTTTATATCGTGATGAATGAGTGTATCAGCATTTGCGAGAATCTTTACGCTTGCGATCCTGGAATTATGCCGAAGTGGATTGTAAAGATTTTGAAGTCCGCAAAGGATCAAGTAGAAGAAAAAGGCGGTGTGGCGAATGAGGACATTGCAGAAAAATAAACAGAAAATGTACTATTCGCTGTATTCAACGTCTACGGAAGTACACGATACAGACAGCAGCGGAAACACACGGTACATCTTTGATGAAGAATCCGGCACAAGCGTTCCCGTTTCGATAGGAACGTTAAAGTCAACGTATTCTACACCGGAAGAATTTTCCGCAAGCATCACATCGAATCTGAATAAGTTACGGATTCAGGCGTATGGCGTAGATCAATCGGCTATCTACTCTGAGATTATGATTCCCAAAGGTGCTGTACCGCTTAAAATCGGTGCGATTATTTGGCGGGAATCGGCTATACAATGGGAAGATGCCGATACGAAGAAAATACCGCTGCAATCTTCATCAGATTATACGGTAATGGGTTTGCTGACAGAGTATAAAAACTACGATTTCTTCTTGTTGCAGAGGAACACGCCGGAAGGTAGTGTACCGAACGATTCACAGGAAGGGGATGCTACGAATGACGGAACTTCGGGCTAATATGTTTTCTGTTAGCGACCTTAAACAGTTAAAGAAAGACCTAACTAAGTACAAGAAAAGTTTGCCTAACAAAATGCAAGTCTTTGTTAAAGAACTCCTGAAAATCGGCATTGAAACCGCAAAACAACACATAAACGAAGATGGAAAGTTTGGCACTCATAATATGGCAGACTTAGGCAATGTTTTCTTTCGAAAGGAAGTCAACACGGAAGATGGCAAGGTGTACGGCATTATGTTCGGGCACGGTGACGATGTTCACGGCGAATGGTACGAAAATGACGGAAACGGCGCATATCATTTAGTCGAGGACACGATCAATTCTATGCTTGCTATCGAGTTTGGTACAGCAGGAAAAGCCTTGCCTGTTCAAGAAGCGTTTGGCGTTACAGCAGGACAAGGCCAGAAAGCACGGTATCACGCGACAGATAGTGAATGGTACATCATTACGAAAATCGGTAAAGACGATAAGGGTAATGTCAGACCGATAGAATGGAAACACGCTACGGCGATAAAACCGTCACAGCCTATGTATCACGCCGGTCTTGCTATGTACGAAGGGGTCAAAAAAGCGGCAGAAGTCGCTTTCAGAGGTTAGTTGCTATGTGGGTTAAAGAACGGGAAAATGACATATTCACGCTTGTAAAGTTGCGTGCATCAAGTAATCTCACAAAATACACCGATTTGTATTTCACGCAGGACGATGAACAGATTATCGAAACAAGGTTGCCTACGGTTTATCTTCACAATCTTCCATCAGCAGAAACGATGAGAACGATAGATGGTAGGACGCTGAACGGTATGCTGTTCACGTTTGAAATATCGGTGACGGTGAGTAAGAAGCAGGGGCAAGCGGTAGCAAATGAAGTGATATGGGAAGTCATTTCTCAATTCAAAAAGCTACGGTTTAGCTTGATTATGTCACCTGAGTTTATCACAAGCAACAACGCGGCTGTGCAACAGATTGTTGCCAGAGTGCGCCGACAAATAGGCGCAAGCGATAACATACAACACTAAAAAATCTAAGAAAGTGAGGATAAAAAAATGAGCTATGATGCAGGTTTAACTACTCTTGGCGTAAGAGTTGCATACGCTCTTGAATCGACCGCAGGAACAAAACCCGCAAACAGCGGTAGCGGCACAAGTATTCAGTATGCGTTTACGGAACTTCTGCGTGTAAACCAGATTGGCGGCGTTTCAATCGACACGGAAAACATTGATGTTTCCGCACTTGTTGACGCTGTTACCCGCTATAAGCCTGGGCGTGCAGATACCGGCGGTTCTTTCCCGATTACGGTAAACGTAACAAGCGACACGATCTCGCAATGGAACACGGTTATCAGCACTTACTACAATGCTTCTGCAAGAACAGCAGGTAAGCGTATGTGGTTTCAGATTATGCACCCTGAACTTACGGATGCGTTCTTTATCGTTGCTGCGCCGCCTAAGAAGATTCCGGTTCCCGAAACGGCACAAAACGAAGCGTGGACAATCGAGATCAACCTTGTTATTGATGAACTTGTTGGATATGACACGGCTGTTCCGTTCGCTCACGTTGACGGTGAGGTATCAGCATAACCCTTTAGGGTATGTATGATAGATGTGAGATATGGGGCGGCTTTCGGGCTGCCCCACCCTCATTATTTTTTCTGAAAGGAAAAGGGTGGAAAAATGACAAAGGTAAAAATCGGAAAAGCTGAATACAGCATTTATTTCGCTATGCAGCCGACAGTACAAAGCGGCATCTTAAAGAAACTTGCGGCAATCGACAACACGGGCGATTTTGATGCCGGAAAAGTCGGTGATTTGCTGTCAACTATGACAGAGTTGCTTTTGGTCGGCTTACAGAAATTTCACTCGGATAAATTCGGGTATAACACGCTGACAGGAGAAGGTAAGGAAGAAGCACTTTCGAAAGCATACGATCTTATGGACGATATTGCTGCCGCCGAAGATGATGGCACAGAGAATCCATACTTTGACTTGTATAACAAGTTACAGACGGAGTTGCTTGAAAACGGTTTTTTCGCAAAGATGTTCCGGCAGGAGCAGGAAAAAGCCGAAGCGGAACAGGAAAAGAAGTAAAGAATGAAACCCCTTTAACGTGGGAATTGTTTATAAATGACATACTTCCGTTATGGATGCTTTGCACAAGGGGGTATGGATATACGCCGGAAATGCTTTGTTGGTCTTGTCCTGCCGAAGTCGAACCATATATCAAGGTATATGAGTTAGAAGAACGCAAGAAAGATGAATATGCGTGGTTACAAGGGCATTATGTGTTTGAAGCGATGATAACCGCAATAGAGAACGCTTTTGCGGGTAGGAAGTCAAAGTTGAAATATCCTGACAAGCCATATACGCAACAGGCAAGAGAAAAATCCGGCGAAATGTCACACGAAGAAAAGATGAAGAAAGTCAGGGCGATTTTCGACAGCTTGCAGATAATGAAGGTCAACTACGATCTTTCACATCCAAAAGAGGAAGAAAAATGAAGTTAGGCGTTGATGTTTCCACATATAACGGAACGATTGATTGGAAGAAGGTAAAGATTGCAGGGTATGACTTTGCCATTTTGAAAATCATTCGCAAGGATTTGAACGCCGACAGTAGCTTTGAGCGTAATTGGAATGGTTGTATCGCCGCAGGGATCGACATAAAGGGCGTTTACAACTATTCCTACGCCACTTCGGTAGAGAAAGCTAAGAAAGATGCAAAGGCCGTTATAAACGTGCTAAATGGGCGCAGAACAACGGTCTGGCTTGATGTTGAAGATAATTGCCAGAAGAATCTCGGATATGCCTTAATAAGCATTATACGCGCTTACAAGGCAGAGATAGAAAAAGCGGGATTGACTTTTGGTTTATACACAGGGTTGTCCTTTTACAACTCATATATAAAGAAATATGCGAACGATTTTACTTGTCCTTTGTGGATAGCAAGATACGGACAGAATACGGGCTTTAAGGATAACAAGTATCAGCCACAGCTTGACGATCTTGTGGGTTGGCAATACACAAGCAAAGGCAGAGTAAATGGAATAAACGGATATGTTGATTTGAATATCTTTTATGATGCTGCACCGGCGCACACGGTTACGAAGAATCCTTATCCCGTGCCGGATAGGGTCTTATGTGCAAAGAAAAAACTTGGAAAATGGGTATTTCGCGGCGATGATGTGAAGTATGTGCAATATGCGCTTGCGTGGCGTGGATTTCTGGCAGAAAGCGATATAGACGGTATATATGGTCTGAAAACGGAAGATGCCGTAAAACGCTTTCAAAAGTCGCTTGTAAACGGTGGAAACAGCAGCATAGTTGTCGATGGAATAGTCGGGGTACAAACACGGAGATATTTGTGAATAGCAAACTGAATGGGCGGTGATGTGAAATAGCATTGCCGCCTTTTCTTTGTATATAGAGGTAGCAAAATGAGTACACAAGTTGATGATCTGCAAATAAAACTTACAGCCGATGCGAATAACGCTGAATCCGCAATAGATAAACTCATTGCGAAGATTTCTCAGTTGCAATCCGCTTTATCAAACGCAAACAAGATGAAGATGGAAAACATCGTAAATCCGAAAGCGTTTGTTGGCATTGACAAGCAGATGCAAAATGTTGAAAAGCAGATAATGAGTTTCCAGGAGAAAATGAAGAAACTTCGGGAAACATTCGGCAATATCGGCAAAGACTACGCTGATAAAGGTGGAAGGTTTGATTCTGCTGAGAAAATACAGGCTGAAATCGAAAGATTGCAGGTAAAGCTATACAACGCACAGAACGATTTAATGATGATCGGTGATGTTGGTAGTAAGTCATTCGACAATGCCGCCAAAAAGGTGATCCGTTTTGAAAATCAGATTGAATCTCTGGAAGAAAAACTGAAAGAGTTAGGTAATACTTTCGGTTCTGAAAAAACGGATGTTGAGCCGGAAAAAGTAGTCGATACGGAAGAAATTGAAAAAGCGTCAATGACACTTTTGGAACTCAGAAATTCGCTTAATGCGATGCAAAAAAGCCCATACTACATTGATTTAACACCTATGTTCAGGGCTATCGGTGATGCGGCAAGCGAAACTATTTCGATTGTGAAACGTGCTACATCGGCGTTTACTCAGTTCGCGTATGTAATCAACAAGCCGATAATAAGCGCATTTACGGGTCTGGCAGATAAGATCAAAAACTTTAACATAATGAACGTAAACATCGTGAAGTCATTTACACGAATGTTGAAAATGTTACGGTTGATGATTACCAGAATGGCGTTGCGTGCTCTCATTGCCGAAGCAAAAACAAGTTTCGGTGAGTTGATACAGTTTAGCGCGCAGGTTGCGGCAAGCTATAACAAACTGAGAAACGCGATCAAGTATCTGGCAGATACATTAGCGGCTTTAGTTGCGCCGATATTCAAGGTGAGTGGATCATTCGCCGGTTTAGGTTCAATAGTTGACAGTATTGCAGATAAGATCGTTGACTTTGCGAACAAGGTAAATCAAGTTATTTCAGCCCTGTTAGGACACAGCACTTGGATAAAGGCAACTAAACAGCAGAAAAACTACGCCGCTTCTATAGACAAAACTACGGGCAAGCAGAAAAAACTGAATAAACAGCTTGCGGCGTTTGATGAATTGAATAACCTTACCACAAATAAGGATAACGGTAACAATCCAACAGACACGGGAACCGGTGGAAGTCAGTTCCAGGAACAGCCGATTGATCCGAAGTGGAAAAACTTTGCCGATTGGTTGAAGGATATGTGGAAACGTGGCGATGGTTATGAGTTAGGCCGTTTCCTCGGAGAAAAGTTGCAAAATGCTCTTAGAAAGATTCCGTGGGGCAAGATACAGAACTTTATGCGTAGGCTTGGAAGTTTCCTTGCAACTACTCTTAATGGGTTCTTTGAAACACCTGGGCTTTCTAAGGATATTGGAAACACAATCGCAAGCGCGATAAATTCAGGGTTGATTCTTGCAGAGGAATTTCTCGACAAATTCCATTTTGACAGCTTTGGAAAATTCATCGGAGAAACGGTTTCCGAAGCAATCAAGGGCATACATTGGACACGGTTGCAGAACGCTTGTAAGAAGTTGGGAACAGGCATTGCAACGGCAATCAATAACCTTGTGAACACAGGAGTTTTGCGCGAGATAGGCAAAGCAATCGGCAATCTTCTGTTAGCTGCGATAAACCTTGCTTTCAGCATTATGACTAACATCAAGTGGGATGTGTTGGGGCAAGAATTGAACGCCGGTATTAAGAAATTCCTGTCTACAATGTCAGAAACAGACGAAACAGGGCTGAATGGTTGGCAAAAACTCGGAACGGCAATCGGTGAATCCGTTAAAGGTGCGTTAAAAGCAATTAACACGGTTCTCGGTGATCCTGAAAATCGGAAAATGATAGGCAAAGCGATTTACGATTTCTTTGAATCATTTGATTACAAGGGAATTAGATCGGCACTTTGGGAACTTGCTCTAAACCTTGTCAAATTATTTGCAACTTCTCTTGTTAGCGCAATGAAAAGCGGCAATTTCCGTGCGGCGTTAGGCGATGTTGGAAAAATATTTAACTTAGTGCTTGCAGGTAAAATTATAAAGGGAATAGCAAGCATTTTATCTAAGGCGGTTGCTACGGCACTTGGGTATTGGCTTGGGTCAAAAGTGCTTGAACTTGGCTTAGGTGGCGCACTTACTTTGATAGGTACAAAACTCGCCGCTTTAGGAAGTTCTGTTTTGGCGTTTGCTGCAACGTTTGGGCCTGTGTTAGCCGCAATCGGTCTTGTTATCGCCGCTATCGCTGTTTGGAAAAACCATTGGGAAGATATAAAAGAAGCAGGGCGATTATTTGCTGAAAGAACGGTAGAACACTTACAAAGCATCGGATATTGGTTTGAAACGAATCTCCCGAACTTTACGTTGCTTGTAAAAACCGTATTTAGTTCACTCAAAGATTTCATAATACGCAATTTTGGTGACATTGTTCCCCCGCTAAAATATGGGATTGGCCAGATTAAGGAATTTTTCGTAAGAACGTTTACGGAGATAGGTGCTGCGATAAAAGAGCGTTTCGAAGCGTTCAAGGCAACAATCAAAAATGGAATTGAGTATGTGAAATCGCTCTTTAAGCAAGTTGGAGAATGGATCAAAACCATCATAGAAACAGGGTCGCTCAATCTGTATAACATCCTGACGGGAAGATTCAAAGGCGCGGGCGAGATAATAAAGAGCGTTTTTGAAGGAATTAAAAATGTTTTCACTATAATAATTGACTATATGAGCAGGAGATTAAGAGATTTTGGCTCACAAGTAAAGGAAACATTTAACAACAGTTTGATTGGAAAGGCTGTTGGTTTTGTTGGCGGTTTGTTCCGTCAAAATGCAGGTGGCGGCATATATTCCGGTGGCAGATGGCATCCGATACAGGGATATGCAGGTGGCGGCGTTGTAAAATCCGCAGAAATGTTTATGGCAAGGGAAAACGGTGCGCCGGAAATGGTCGGACAGTTAGGTGGACACACAGCGGTCGCAAACAACGATCAGATAGTTGCATCCATTTCGAACGGAGTATACCGTGCCGTGAAATCCGCAATGGGTTCTGGTGGCAGCGGTACACAGACAGTACAAGTTGAGGTTATACCTGATAAGGATAACTTGTTCCAGGTTATTCGGAAACAGGGTAACGATTATCAGCGGCGAACGGGGAATCCCGTTTGGGCTTAAGCCGATGGGCTTAAAGCATATATTTACGATTAAGGGCGTATTGCAAGGTTTGCGATGCGTCCTTTTTCGTGTTATTGAGAGGTGGGAAAATGGCATATAGTGGAGTTTTAGTCAAAGTCGGCGGTTCTACAAATGGTTATTCCATACCGCTGTCATTCATTCGGGCAGACAGTTACAAGGCAACAAAACTTGTCCAGGATTTAGACAGTTACCGTGATACGAACGGCGTATTGCACAGGAACGCACAACTAAATGTTGCGTACAAGATCGAGTTTGAATGTGTGCCGATGCTAACAAACACAGAGATTAGCGCGGTAGTTAGTGCTATCGAAGCGAAGTTTTCCATTCCGGCAGAACGTAGGGCAAGCGTATACGCTTACATACCCGAAACGGATTCTTACATCACGCAGGATATGTATATGCCCGATCCTGAATATCAAATGTATTATGCAGATTCGAGTATGATACAGTACAGCGCGGTTAGGTTTGCATTTATCGGTTATGGCACTTAATAAAGGGGTATAAGACTATGTT
>Ga0310690_10005019_pt1 | contig 18294 bp, 14 predicted proteins | sample AusTroGonzalo_MG_2_FD_207661 | JGI IMG/M metagenome (GOLD analysis project Ga0310690, IMG submission 207661) | Bovine rumen microbial communities from tropical cattle in Woodstock, Queensland, Australia - Gonzalo_04 (v2) (version 2) | ecosystem: Host-associated > Mammals > Digestive system >...
GGCTGAAAGGGATGCTTTCCATGACTGAAAGGGATGCTTTCCAACGATGATGGAGATAGGCTTTTTGTCCGGAAGAAAGCCGCTCCACTATAGGGCGGAAGGCGGTTCTTTAAAGGACGAAAACGGGTTCCGTCATTGGTGAAGGGTGAATGGTTCATGGTTAAGGGAGGATAGATAAAAGGGCGCCAAAACAAATCTCAAAGCTGAAACCTGAAATCTCAAACCAAAAGCGCTTCTGAGCAATCAGGATGCAAGTAAAAATAATTAACAACAGAGACCGAACGAGTCGTCGTAGGCCAGGAGATCAAGGACGGCAAGGTGAAGCAGAAGTACGTCGTGGCCAAGCACCTCATCAAGGACGTGGTGTTCGAGGAGACCCACGACAATGCGATGAACGTGGAGCCGGAGTCGGCTGGGGACGGCGATTAAAAGTGGAAAGTGGATGGTGGAAGGTGGCGCTCGGCCGAAGGACGCTTGCTACCAAAGGGACGCAAGAAAGTGGATGGTGGATAGACCAACCGACAAGCCAAACACATAAACCAAGAAAGGAGGAATTAACACACCGGCTCAGAGATGGGTCGGTGTTTTTGTGTCACACAAATGGCACAGATAGCACAGATTAGATTATTTTATGTCTTTGGAGTTAACGAAGTTAGCGAAGTTAAATCAATAATAATTGTGGGAAGCTATTGTTTTGCATTTTAATTTTTCGTACCTTTGCACCCAAAACAAAGGATATGAGAGGGAAAACGATGATGATAGGCCTGATGCTGACGCTGACGGCAGCAGCGCAGGAAGCGGACAAGACAGGTGTGGAGCCACAGAAGACGAAGACGGAGATACTGATGGAGAAGGTGCAGATGGTGCAGGACCACCTGGACTCGACAGCAAGGGCGAAGGTGGACCCACTGTATATCGAGGTGCCGAAGAAACCGTGGCGCGTGATTCTGCGACAGAAGAACAACTCTGTCATCGTGGACTACAACTGCGAGAAGGTGGGTGTGGGAAGCTGGAATCTGAACTTCCAACCTCCCTTGGCCAAGTCGGTGGGCTTCTGGGCAGGCTATCGCGGCACAGGCATATCCTACTCGTATTCGCTGTCGAAGAACGCAGGGCGTTACTTCTCGGTGAACTCTACTGGCGCCAAATATGGCTTTAACTTCCGATACAGACGGTTTAACATCAAAGAGACCACCCTTTCCACGGAGACCGATCTGGACGATTTTGATGATATCAGCGAAAAGATGGAATTGGTATCGCCGGCATGGATACGATCGACCTATATCAACGGCTACTACGTGTTTAATGGACGACGCTACTCGCAGGCTGCGGCCTATAACCAGTCGGTGATTCAGCGCCGCTCTGCAGGCTCGCTGCTGCTGGGCGCCACTTGGTATCAGTCATCGTTTGACTATGACGATGCAGGCAATATTCTCTTTATGATGATGGGCAACAACGTGGGTCGCATAAAAGTGCACCAGGCTAACATTGGACTGGGCTACGGCTACAACTGGGTGCCACTCAAAGGACTGGTGGTGAACGCCATGGTGATGCCGCAGCTGAGTGTGTATGAGCGCGTAAAAACGTATCAGTATGACTTCAACTACACAAAGGAGGAAATGCTGAAAATGTCTGAGGAGATAAATAATGGAACCTTCCGTGAGGAGGACTACCCTGAGGAACCCAGGGGCTGGGAATCTGGCACAGAAACGGACTACAGCGCGCTGCACGTGAACTTCGACCTGAGGTTAGGAATAGCCTACAACTGGAGCGACTACTTTGTAGGGCTCCAGTTGCAGATGAATAATTTTAACTACGGTAAAAATAATCTCAATGTGAACATCACCGATGCCTGGGGCAGTCTGTCGGCAGGTGTTCGCTTTTAGAACGTGACGGCAAACGAAGCGCCGATAGTGAAGAAATTGGTACACAAAAGGGACGGTTCTTTTTGTGTTTTCTTGTTGTAGAAAAGTCTTTCTGTGATTCTATTTGAACAGATACTGGGCGAACTCGTGCAGAGACTTGCGCCATACCTGCCACTCATGGTCGCCAGGATAGGAGTTGAAACGGACCTCTACTCCACCCTCGCGCATCTTCTTCACAATATTGCGGGTGTGCTCAATACGGGGGTCTTGCTCGCCACAGCTCACGAAGAACACGTCGAACTGCTTGTTGAAGGTCTTGGTGTCGGTGAGTATGCCGGGCACCTCTTTCTCGAGGTCGAAGTTGGAAGCGCCCTGAATGCCGCCGAACATGCCTGTTGAGAACACGCCCACGTTGGCGAAGACCTCGGGAGAGCGCAGTCCGATATAGAACGACTGTCCGCCACCCATCGACAGGCCGCACATGGCACGGCTCTTACGGTCTTTCTTCACACGGTATGTCTTCTCAACAAAGGGTATGATATTATCTATCATCTCGCTGCGGAAGGTCTGCATGCCCTGCCAGCTGTAACCGCCGCCAAAGCCGCCGTTGCGGTTCTGGACGTTACTGTTCGAGCTCACCACAATCATCGGCACGGCCTTGCCTGCAGCAATGAGATTGTCGAGAATCTGTGCCGTACGTCCCTGCTCCATCCAGCCACGATGGTCCTCACCGCCGCCATGCTGTATATACACCACAGGATAGTCCTGCTTGCCCTCGTCGTAACCGGCTGGCGTATAGACCATCAGCGGACGCCACGTTTCGTCCACCTTACTATAATAATATACGGTGCGTACCTCGCCGTGCCTGACATCCTGCACCTCGAAGTCGTTCATGCCTGCCTCGGTAATCTCAATGGCACTCGACCATCGGCTGCAACCGAAGAACGTCTGACTGGCGGGGTCGGCAGTCGAAACGCCGTCAACCACCAGCGAGTAGTAATGGAATCCGGGCACCTGAGGCTGGGTGGTCACCGTCCAGGCACCGCCCTCGTGCTTCTGCATATCGTATTTCCTGCCTCCGAGGTCTATCTGCACCTGCTGTGCCTGCGGGGCATTGACACGGAACATCACGCTATTGTCCTTCAACACGCGCGGAAAGCCGTTACGGTTGATGTTCGTCACGGGCGAATAGGAGTCTTCGGGCATGCTCTCACGACGGAAACCCTGCGCAGAGACCTGCGAGGAAATCATGGTGGCCAGTACGACGGCCTGCATCATCTTGATAGTTTTCATAGGTTTTCAATTTCTGATTTGCGTGCAAAGTTAATGATTTTTCCGAAATATTCCTCATCTTTGCCAAAAAACTTTTGTACCTTTGCAGCCGGATGATGAAGCGATGGTGTATCATAGGATTCCTGATGCTGCCTCTGACGGCTCTGGCTCAGCATAGCGACGTGGCTCGTGAAGACACGTTGCAGGAGGTGACCATCACCTCGCGCTCGGCCCAGAAGCGCATGGAAGAGCTGCAGATTGGTGTGGAGAAGGTGGATATAACCACGCTGGCCAAGGTGCCGTCGCTCTTTGGTGAGAAGGACATCATCAAGAGCATACAGCTGCTGCCCGGCGTGAAGAGCGAGAACGAGGTCTCGGGCGGCTATCAGGTGCGAGGCGGCAAGGCGGCGCAGAACCTCATCCTGCTGGACGGTGCTACGGTGTATAATGCCGGTCACCTCATGGGACTGTTCTCGACCTTCAACGACGATGCGCTGATGAGCGGCTCGCTCTATAAGGGGTTGGTGCCAGCCCAGCTGGGTGGCGGCACGGCCTCGGTGTTTGACATCAGCACCCGCTCGGGCAGTCTGCACGACTATCACTTCGGAGGCTCCATCGGTCTGCTCTCGGCCAAGGTCGTTGCCGAAGGTCCCATCCAGCAGGACCGCTCGTCGTTCCTCGTTGCAGGCCGTCGCTCTTACCTCGACCTCTTTCTGAAGGCCTCGGAGAAATACCGCGACAACACCCTGCATTTCTACGATGCCAACGTCAGGCTGAACTTCCGCCTGTCGCAGAAAGACATATTGGCACTCTCGTTCTTTGCCGGGCGCGACAACATGGGGCTGACCGACATGATGAACATGGAATGGGGCAACATGACCGCCACCGCCAACTGGCTGCATACCTTCGGCGAAAGCCACTATGCCAACACGAAAATGCTCTATAGCGACTTCACCAGCGATGTGGGCATCGACATGCTCAACGTGTATTATACCATGAAGGGCTATATACGTCACGCCACCCTGCAGCACCAGCAGACGTGGCAGACAGGTGCCCACCGAATGAACTACGGTCTGGAGGCGACGTACCTGCAGCTGCAGTCGGCCGAGTGGGACATCAACATGCTGCACCAGCGCGAGAAGCGCAACGCCCTCACGGGAGCCCTGTGGCTGGGCGACGAATGGCGCATGGGGCGCAGCGTAGAGCTGTCGGCAGGCCTGCGCTTCCACCTGTTCTCCGTGCTGGGCGGCGCACCCTATTACCAGATTGACGGCAACGGCAACATCACAGAGACGACGGAGGAAGGCAGCGGTCATATCGTGAAGACCTACGCCGACCTGGAGCCACGCGTCAGCGCGAAGATCACGCTCAACCGGCAGCACAGCCTGAAGGTGGGCTACAGCCGAACGTCGCAGGATATCCACGCCATCAGCGGCATGTCGATGTCGATGCCTTTCGACCGCTATACCATGACCAGCAACATCATCAAGCCCGAGCAGGCCGACCAGGTTGCTGCGGGATGGTTCTACATCACGCCTGGCGGCGACTACGACCTCTCTGCCGAGGGCTACTACAAGAACATACGCAACGTGTATGACTATCGCGACGGCAAGGCCTTCTATTCCGAGATTGAGATAGAGCGACTCATACTGGGCGGCAAGGGACGGGCCTACGGCATGGAACTCTGCGCCCATAAGAACAAAGGACCGCTCACGGGCTGGATAAGCTACACGCTGTCGTGGTCGGAGAATAAGATTGAGGGCATCAACGGCGGAGAATGGTACACAGCCTCCAACGACCGCCGCCACGACCTCGCCGTCGTGGGTATGTATCATCTCTCGCCCGCGTGGGAGCTGGCTGCCACATGGCGCTATAACACCGGACAGGCGCTTACCGCACCCTCGTCGAAATACGACATCGACGGCACGACCTTCTATTATTACAACGAGCGCAACGGCTACAGGGCACCGGCCTACCACCGACTGGACCTGAGTGCCACCTATACCAGGAAGGTGCAAAAGGCCACGCAGATATGGTCGTTCGGCATCTATAACGCCTACTGCCGCTATAACCCGTTTACCATCCGTTTCAAGAACGACGACAAGAACCCTACGGGCACCATCGTAGAGCAGACCTCGCTCTTCGGCATCGTGCCCTCCGTCTCGTTTACCATCAAATACTAACATCGCATGCGTAAGATTCTATATATCATACTGTCGGTAGTGGCGTTGACGTCGTGCAAGAAGGAAATAGACTTCGACTTCAACGAGATTGAGCCTCTGGTGGTGATTGAGGGACGGGTGACCAACGAAGGCTCCAAGGTGCGGATAACGCCCAGCCGTTCCGTCACCGACTCCATACACCCCCGCTGTCTGCAGGGCGCCACCGTGACCGTCTCGGCCGAGGGCAACACCATCATACTGCCTTACGACGAAGCCTCTGACAGCTACTACTCGCCTTTCTCGGGCGTTGCAGGCACCACCTATCAGCTGAGCGTTGACTACGACGGCCACCACTACGAGGCCAGCGCCCTGATGACGGAACCCGCACCTATCATCTCGGCAGACTTCTACTGGATGACGATGCTCGACGAGCGCATGCTGGTCTATGAGCTCTGGGCCCTTGACCCCTACCCTTCGCAGCGCAATCAATACTGGTATCGTATAGACCGCATCACCCACCATCCTCATTTCGAAGGGAAAAGAATGACAGAACCCTACCGCTGGGGCATACTCGACGACCGAGGCTGTCCGCCGGGCTATGTGTTCCTCGATATGATGTCGGCCAGCGAGAAGACGATGGACAAGGACGAGGAGGACCGCTGGAAGTCGATACTCTACGACGGCGACAGCATCACCTGTCAGCTGATGACCATCGACCGTCCCGTCTATGACTATTTCTCGTCGCTACGTGCCGGACAGAGCGGTGGTGCCAATCCCCGCACCAACATCTCGGGCGGCTGTCTGGGCTACTTCGCGGCTGGCTCCATCACTCGCACAGATACCATCGTCTTCAGCCGGAGTGATGTCAAGTCGTGGGAGAAACCAGAAATCCTGAATTAATACCATTGTACGGCATTGGAATACGAGGAACGCTTGTCGTATTTCAACGCATCGGTAAGCGTGGAGGCGTTACAACGGAAGGAGAAGTTGTAACTGGTGTAAGGCGCCAGCACGACGGAACAGCTCATGTTGAAGCAATGAAGGTCGCGACCCAATGAGGCGGTAGTCATGGATATCTTCTTGTTCTCGAAGTCGTAGCCTGAGGTGAAGGAGATGTTCCAGCCGTCGGAAAGGCGGATATTGCCACTCATGTTGAGGTTCTGCGTGAACTTATAGGGATAGCGCATGGTGTTATAGTTGAACTTGCTGCGGTCGGTATCCTCACGCATCGTGATACCGTAGCCGAAGCTGAGCGACCAAGGGCAGGTGTATTTCATGAAGCCGTCCTCGTCGGTATCGGCCTTGCCTGCATTCTCTTTCCTGGCACCATGCTTGCCGGCCTCGAGGTCTTTGTCGAGGTTGGAGTCAATGTCGATGTCGTCGTCATCGGCGCTATTGTTGTTGTCGCGGTTGTTGCGGTTCTTGGAGTCTTTCTTATCGTCGCGCTCGCCCTTGAGCCACTTGATGACGCTGCTGATCTTGTCGCCGGTGAGGGTGTACGACAGGTTTTGCGACATGCCTTGGAAGCGGCCTATCTTACCCTGCTCCCAATAGGTGGTGTGTTCGCTGATGCGGGGTGGTGCGCCTACGGAGTCGGCCTCATAGACATAGCTGGCGAAGACGGCGTTCATGTTGAAGGTGTAGTTCTTCGAGAGCTTCAGGCGCAGACGTGTGGAGAGGTCACTCCAAGGGCGTATCTTCGCTGCCATGTTATAGCTCATGGCGAAGCCCAGCTCGTCGATGAGGAAGATTTTCTTCAGCGAGTCGTTGCGGTCGTACATCTTCATCTCGAGGTTGTTTGAGATGTCGAACGAGATGCTTCCGGTCTTTCCCTTTCCCGGCACGCCATAGAGCTGACCGGCATAGGGTGAGTACTCTACGAGTGATACGCTGCCGTCGGCGTTGGTCTTCTGATAGGTCTCGTAGTAGCCATAGCGCGACGTGCTGAAGTCTGGGGCATAAGTGAACGACACCTGCGGGGTGACGAGGTGGCGGATGGCATTGATCTTGCCCTTGAGGAACTTTGGTCCGGGCTTGAGGAAACCGTATAGCTTCGTGGATGCGCTGAGCGACATCGACCAGTTATAGATGTTATAGAGACCATAGACGGTATCGTTGACAACCTTTGAGCCGTCCCACGACTGCATGGTCTTGCGGAAGTAGGTGCGGTCGGTGAAGTTGAACGACGCGTTGAGGTTGATATAGTTCAGCACGGTGAAGTTGGCACTCACGGGGATGGTGTGCTGCATGCCGTTGTTCCAGTCGCGCGTGAGGCTGGAGTGCATCAGCTTGTCCTCCTTGGTGGAGATGCTGTTGCTGAGTCGTCCAGAATACGACAGCGAGATTTTCTCGTACCATTTCTGGTCGCCTGCCATCTTCTTGCGACGGAAGGGATAGAAGCGCGCTATGGAGATGTTCAGGTCGGGCATAGTCATAGCGATGGTAGAGTCGCGCATGTTCTGGTTCAGGTTCATCGTGGTGCTCAGCGACATGCCTATGCTGGAGAACTTGGTGCTATAGCTGACAGACGACGTACGCGTGGATTGCGTCAGCGACTGGGGGTTGTACATCGACGAGAGGTTGTTGGGCTCGTAGCTGGTCGTAGCGAAGTTGACCGATGCCGAGAGGTTGGAATAAGGATTGGCCTTCGCATCCTGACGGTGGCTCCATTGTATCTTGAAGCTGGTCTGCTTGACGTAGTCGGGCATGTTCTTCTCGCCGGTTATCGAGTTCTGATAGCTGAGATAGAAGGCGCCGTTGTACCTATAACGCCTGCGGTAGTTGCTCTGGGCGCTGACGGCCCACGAGCCCTTGGTATATATCTCGCCCAGCAGCTTCAGGTCCATCTTGTCGGACAGGGCAAAGTAATAGCCGCCGTCGCGCAGGTAGAAGCCACGCTCGGTCTCATCGCCATAGGTAGGCATGATGAAGCCGCTGCTATAGCTCTTGGTAAAGGGGAAGAAGCCGTAGGGAATGGCCAGCGGCAAGGGCACATCGCAGACCACGAGGTAGGCAGGACCGAACACCACATCCTTGCCCGGACGCACCTTGGCTCGCGACAGCGCCAGATAGAAGTCGGGATGGGGCTCGTCGCAGGTGGTGTACTTGCCGTGCTGCAGGAACAGCTCACCATTGGCGCCGCGTTTCGACAGCTCGCTGGTCAGGTAACCGTCTTCCTGCTCGGTATAGACCTGCTGAATCAGTCCCTTCTTGGTCTTGAAGTTAAAGGCCATCGTGTCGCTCTCGTAGGTATCGCTGCCCATCTTGAACACGGGGCTGCCATAGAGCGTGCCCAGACTGTCGCGGACACCTGTGGCGTGAACCAGCGACGAGTCCATACACATATATATATTCTCGCTGCGCAGGTCCATGTTCTGATAGGTGACGTGCGAATTACCGTAGAGGAACGACATGCCCGACTTGGCCACATACACCAGCGAGTCGTCGGCCGAGAACTCTACAGGCGAGTCGATGCCGTTTTTCTTGGTGCGGTTGATGCTGTCGAGCGCCAGCGAGTCGTCGATGGCTTTATTGCGCTTATAGATGGCCAGATGGAGCGAGTCCATCAGCGCGGTATCAACGGCAAGGGAGTCTGAACGGAACAACGTGTCGGGAACAAGCAACGAGTCGGACACCGTCACCTGAGTATTGTCATCCTGAACAGGTGCCGACGGTACGCCCGCCATCACACAAAGGAAGACGGAAAGCAGTAAAAATATAACCGACTTGCGTTTCACGGCTGCAAAATTACTAAAAAGTTGGGAGTTTGTGGTGAGGTGTACGCTGATAATACATACTCTTTAACGTTTTTTACCCGTTTCGCCCCACTCTACTCAAACATTTCGGCCCATTGCAGGAATTTCACCACACCTTCGTGGCCGAATTTCTCAAGACTCTGGGCAGTCTGCTCTACCGTCATCACACGCTCGGGCTTCGACTTGGAAAAGAACTTGTCGGCATAGCAGACGAGCTGCTCCTCCAACGAGACAGGCGTGAAATCCTGGGCGGGCAGAGGCAACTGCTGACGGACAATCTGCTCCTTGGTAAGGCCGGTGCCGGTATGACGCTCGCACACCAGCGCATGGCGCGGGAAGCCCTCCTGACGCATCAGCTCGCCGCCAATGAGTCCGTGACGGATGTAATGCTGGTCGCCAACGCAACAGATAGAAGGGGCATTGCACCAGCGCACGCCGATGTCGTGAAGCATGGCTGCCTCTTCCACAAAGGTGCTGTCTAACGGCAGTTCAGGATGTTTGCGGCATACAGCCAGACATTTGTCGGCCACCTGTCGAGAATGCTTCAGCAACAGGCGCCTCAGGTCGTCGTCCTCAGGATAATATTTTTCGATAATTGCTTGATAATCCATTCGTTTTCTTGAATATTTTCTGCAAAGGTACAAAATAATTGATAATTGACAACTGATAATTGGGAAATTCTTTGGTTTTTTGACATGTTATTCGTACCTTTGCACAAAATTACCAAGTATTATGGCAACTGATAAGATTAGGATTAAGGATATCGCACAACGGGCAGGCGTGTCGGTGGGCACCGTGGACCGTGTGCTGCATGAGAGACCAAACGTGTCGAAAGCAGCACGAGAGAAAGTAGAACAGGCACTCGCCGAGATGGACTATCAACCCAACGTCTATGCCTCGGCGTTGGCTTACAACAAGGACTATACCTTTTATTGCATCATCCCGATGCACGATAGTGAGGCTTACTGGGACGAGATTGAACAGGGCGTGAAGACGGCAACAGCACGCCGACGTGACTTCCACGTTTCCCTGAAGCTGCTGTACTACGAGCGCTTCAACAGCACTTCGTTCGAACAGGCCGCCCAGGAGTGTCTGAACGATAATCCCGATGGCGTCATCGTGGTGCCTGCCAAACTTGAGATAACCCGGAACTTTACTGATCAGTTGAGCGACCTCAGCATCCCTTTCATCCTGCTCGACTCATACCTGCCCGACCTGAAGCCGCTGGCATTCTTCGGACAGGACTCTTTCCAGAGCGGCTATTTCGCTGCACGCATGATGATGCTCATCGCATCGAAGGAGAAAGAGATCATGATGATGAAACAGCTGAAAGACGGACATGTAGGCTCTAAGCAGCAGTCGAACCGTGAGACGGGCTTCCGACACTATATGCGCGACCACTTCCCCGAGATTACCATTACCGAGGTGAACCTGCCTCTGGGCGAGCCGAAGGCCAAGTTCGACAAGATTCTCGAGGAGTTCTTCTCATCGCACCCACATATCCATCATTGCATCACCTTCAACTCGAAAGCCCATCTGGTGGGAGAGTTCCTGCTGCGCACCAACAGGCGCAACGTGCAGATCATGGGCTATGATGTGGTGCCGAAGAACGAGGAGTGCGTGCGCAGAGGCAGCATCTCGTTCCTCATTGCCCAGCACGCCTATATGCAGGGCTACGCCTGTGTGGAGACGCTCTTCCAGGCTATCGTGCTGAAGAAAGAGGTGACGCCCGTGAACTACATGCCTATCGAGCTGCTGACAAAGGAGAACATTGAGTTCTACAGACGAATCAATATCTGATAAGGACAGCCCATGACTTTAAAAACGTATCTCAAAATCAATCCCGCCGACTCGGTGGTGGTCTGTCTCGTTGACAAGAAAAAGGGCGACATCATAGAGGCTGACGGCAAAAAGGTGGTGCTGGCCGAGGATGTGCCTGCCGGACACAAGGTCATGATAAGCGACGTCAAAGCGGGCGAGAACATCATCAAATACGGCTACCCCATCGGTCATGCGCTGAAGGATATGAAGGCTGGTGAATGGGTGAACGAACACAATCTGAAGACGAATCTGTCGGGCACCCTTGAATATTCATACGCTCCTGTAGAAGAGAGACTTAACATCAAGAAGAAAAACAGAACATTTAAGGGCTATGTGCGTCGTAATGGCGACGTAGGTATCCGCAACGAAATATGGATTGTGCCCACCGTAGGCTGCGTCAACGGCATTGCCGAACGACTGGCCAGACAGCTGCGCGAAGAGACGCAAGGACAAGGTGTGGATGCCATCTATTGCTGGCACCATAACTACGGATGCTCGCAGCTGAGCGGCGACCACGAGAACACCCGCAAGGTGCTGCGCGACATCGTGCTGCATCCCAACGCCGGCGGCGTATTGGTGTTGGGTCTGGGATGTGAGAACAACCAGCCCGACGACTTCATGAAGATGCTGGGCGACTACGACCAGGAGCGCATCCGGCTGCTGGTGACTCAGCAGGTCGATGGCGACGAGGTGGAGGCTGGCATGCAGATACTGCGCGAGCTCTACAACACCGCCAAGAACGACCACCGCGAGGAGGTCTCTGTAGCCAAGCTGCGCGTAGGCCTGAAATGTGGCGGTAGCGACGGCTTCAGCGGTATTACCGCCAACCCGTTGGTGGGTGAGTTCAGCGACTGGCTGGTGGCTCAGGGCGGCACGAGTGTGCTGACCGAGGTGCCTGAGATGTTCGGTGCCGAAACCATCCTCATGAACCGTTGTGAGACCAAGGCGCTCTTTGAGCAGACGGTCTCGATGATCAATAACTTCAAGGAGTATTTCCTCAGTCACGGCGAACCCGTAGGCGAGAACCCCAGCCCAGGCAACAAGGCCGGCGGCATATCGACACTTGAGGACAAAGCCTTGGGATGCACGCAGAAGTGCGGACGCGCTCCTGTCAGCGGCGTTATGGAATATGGCGACCGTCTGCAGGCCACAGGACTCAACCTGCTGTCGGCTCCCGGCAACGACCTCGTAGCTGCTACAGCATTGGCGTCGTGCGGCTGTCATCTGGTGCTCTTCACCACAGGGCGCGGCACACCTTTCGGCACCTTTGTGCCCACCATGAAGATTGCCACCAACCCTACCCTCGCACAGCGCAAGCCGCAATGGGTGGACTTCTCAGCAGGACAGCTCATAGAGGGGCGTACCATGCAGGAGCTGGTGCCGGAGTTCATCGACAAGGTGCTGGCTGTGGCCAGCGGCGAGAAAGCCCGCAACGAGGAAAACGACTATCGCGAGATTTCCATCTTCAAGAACGGCGTTACGCTATAGTATATAGTAGATAGAGGAATGAAAAATGTGAAAGGCTTACTGGCATTGTCTCCTTTGCTGGTATTCGTGGTTCTTTATCTGGTTACGAGCATCATTGCCCGCGACTTCTATAAGGTGCCCATCACCGTAGCCTTCCTCGCCTCCAGCATCTACGCCATCGCCATCACAAAGGGTAAGCTGATACGCCGCGTCAACGTGTTCAGTCAAGGTGCTGCCACAGCAGAGATGATGCTGATGATATGGATATTCGTGCTGGCGGGCGCCTTTGCCAATTCGGCCAAGGTGATGGGAGCTATTGATGCGACCGTCAACCTGACCATCTCGCTATTGCCGGAACAGATGCTGCTGGCGGGACTCTTCCTCGCGGCCTGCTTCATATCGCTATCCATAGGCACCTCCGTAGGCACCATCGTGGCCCTCACGCCGATTGCCGCAGGTGTGGCAACACAGACGGGCTCTGACGTTGCTATGGTCATCGCTATCGTTGTAGGCGGCTCGTTCTTTGGCGACAACCTCTCGTTTATCTCCGACACCACGATTATAGCCACGCAGACGCAGGGCTGTAAGACCAGCGATAAGTTCCGCGTCAACTCGTATATCGTGGCTCCGGCGGCACTCCTACTGCTGCTGGTCTATTTCTACATGGGTCAGGATATTCATGCCAAATCGGACACCTCGACCATCGAGTTCTGGAAGGTGGTGCCCTATCTGGTAGTTATCATAACGGCCATGTTTGGAGTGAATGTCCTGGTGGTGCTGACGCTGGGCATCGTGCTCACAGGCATCATCGGACTTACAAACGGTTCGTTCAGCGACATCTTCGAATGGCTGGGAGCTATGGGTGACGGCATCGTGTCGATGAGTGAACTGATTATCATCACCATGCTGGCGGGAGGACTGCTGCAGATTGTCAAGCATAATGGCGGCATAGACTTCATCATCAGCCGACTGACCAACCACATAACCAGCAAGCGTGGCGGAGAGCTGACCATCGCCCTGCTGGTGAGCATCATTAACCTGTGTACAGCCAATAATACGGTAGCCATCATCACCGTAGGCGGCATAGCCAAGAAGATTGGCGAGCAGTTTAAGATAGACCCGAGAAAATGTGCCTCTTTGCTCGATACGTTCTCGTGCGCCGTACAGGGATTGCTGCCCTATGGTGCGCAGGTGCTCATGGCGGCAGGTCTGGCCAGTGTCAACCCCATCACCATCGTGCCACACCTCTATTACCCGATGGCTATCGGCGTAGCTGCCTTCCTGGCCATCATGTTTCGTTATCCCCCTCGTTATTCATAAAACTGTTTACCTATGGATGTCATCACACGTAATTTCTTCCGTCTGCTACGAGCAGGAGCCTTTGGCCAGCAGGACATAGTTGAGCCTATGTCGGTATGCAAATGGCGCAAAGCCCTGCAGCTGTCTATGGCACATGGCGTAGAGGCCGAGGCCTACGAAGGTCTCGAAGTGCTCAGCAATCAGTTCTTCGTGGAGATCATCCCTGCTGACTTCCGTACGGAATGGGCGGAACAGGCCTCTGTGCGTCGGCAGCAACAGCAACAACAGAATACGACCGACAAGTCGAATGTCAACCAGCGCATCAACAAGCGTCTGAAAGAAATAGCAGAAGAGATAGGTGTCGGCACCATAGAATACCGCATACTGGAGGCGATGGCTCAGTTGGCAGGCACGCTGCTCACCGATGACTACTGGATTAAGCAGCTGCTGGTACTGGGCGAGCTGATACGTGAACAGGGGGGCAAGACCAAACGCGACGTCATCAAGAAAGGTATCAGCAAACTGCACCTTGGCCAGATGGTACAATTAGAGGGAGCCCTCCTGGTGACCCTCATGGGTGTCATGCAGGAAGAACTCCCCTTTGACTGTCAGACGTCTAAATTTGCCAATCAGGTAGAGGCCATCGCATCGTCGGTGCCTCATGGACGCGAGCAATGGGTGCTGTCGCAGGGCGATAACATCTTTGTGCGCACCAGCAACACCTCGGCGCTGGTATGGAGCGCCCGACGCTCGGCACGCTTCTTCCGCTATAATCCATTTGACAGCCTCAGTCAGCTGTTCACATCCTTTGCACGTTCGCTGACCAATATCGAGGAGTAACGGCTAATACTCCGTCTTATCCTCTTTCTCCTCCCACATCCGGAAGGCTTCCAGAGCCTCGTCGCGCAGCAGCACCTCAGAAGGCTTCTTACGGTCGGCGGCACTCAGGGCTATCTCCTGATAGATGAAGTCATCGTCGAAACCAATCTTGGCAGCATCCTTGCGGTCGTTGCCCATATAGATTTTGTCGAGATGAGCCCAGTAGATAGCGCCGAAACACATAGGACAAGGTTCGCACGAAGTGAAAATCTCGCAGCCTGAGAGGTCGAAGGTACCCAGCGCCTTGCAGGCCTTACGGATGGTCGATACCTCAGCATGGGCCGTAGGGTCGCAGTCGATGGTTACGCAGTTGGAACCCTCGGCCACAATCTCTCCGTTGCGGGCTATGACAGCTCCGAACGGTCCTCCGCCATTACGCACGCTCTGCTTGGAGAGCTCAATGGCACGTCGCATCAATTCTTTGTTTGTCATACGTTTTCTTGGTTATAATATTTCTCAAACTGTTCTCTCAGCAAGGTTGTGTTGGCAATGATATTACGCAGTTCCTTGAGGCGTTCCTCGTTGGGTGAGCCGGGAATCCACAGGCGTATATAGCCGTTGACCGAGTATTTCTCGTCCATGTGTTTCTGGAATCGGAGCCAATGCTCTTCCTTGCTCATCTCAGGATAGTTGGCCATACCGTACTGAACGGTACGCTGGAACACCACCTCGGGCACGATGTCCCTGTCGGCTTCGGCCACTATCTTACCATATAAACTACGTGGCGCACGCGAGGCAGAGGCACGATGGTCCTCTATGGCTTCCTTCATAATCTTAATCTGCTCGGCCGAGAACCATTTCTTCAGTCGTGCGTCGCTGGCCAGTATCTTTCCGCCTGTGATATGATGAATAGCACGAGGCCCGGACATACCAACATCGTGATAGGCGGCTACAGCATACACCATATTCTTGTCAGCACCTGTTTTCTGCGCCAGTTCCATAGACCGACGTATCACTCGGGTGACATGCTCAAGGTTGTGTGCCTTATCGAAATCGGCATACTGAGGCAGGATCTGAGTCTCTATGAATTCCACCAAATCAAGGCTTGCGTAGTTATTGTCCATCATTTTTTTAAGGTTTGGTTTGCAAATATACAGGAAATTATTTACTTTTGCAAGCGTTTTTAGAAAAAAGTGAGAAATGGAAGTAAAGAAAGACTCATTCAAAGCATGGTTGCTGGCCGCTCGTCCCAAGACGCTGACGGGTGCCGCCGTACCGGTGATGATTGGATTGGCGCTGGCATGGACCGACTCTAAAGGCTATATGACCATCGACGGACGCTCTGTTTTCAACATCCTGCCCGCCATCCTATGCCTGCTCTTCGCCTTTATCATGCAGATAGATGCCAACCTGATTAACGACTTCGTGGACTATGCCAAGGGCACCGACGATAAAGAGACACGACTGGGGCCGGAACGCGCTTGCACGCAGGGATGGGTCAGCATCGACAAGATGAAGCACGCCATCGCCATCACCACCTGTCTGGCCTGTCTCGTCGGACTGCCGTTGGTGTTCTTCGGCGGCCTGGAGATGATTCTCATCGGATTGCTTTGCGTGATATTCTGTTTCCTCTATACCACACACCTTTCTTATATAGGACTGGGCGACGTGCTGGTGGTGGTGTTCTTCGGAGTGGTGCCGGTGTGCGCCACCTATTATATACAGCTGCATACCGTCACACTCGAGGTGGTCATCGCCTCGCTGGCCTGCGGACTTGTCATCGACGCCCTGCTGCTGGTCAATAACTTCCGCGACCGCGACACCGACAAGGCTGTAGGAAAGAATACGCTGGTGGTGCGCATCGGCGAGAAGGCCACTATGGCACTCTATCTGGGTGTAGGCATCACGGCCTGCCTTGCTGGCATCGTATTCGGCATCAACGGTCGTTGGTGGGCTTTCATCCTGCCGTTTGCCTATCTGGTGCTCCACGTTCTTACCTTCCTCAAGATGAACAGCATCTGGAAGGGACGCGAACTGAACAAGTGTTTAGGCGAAACAGCCCGTAACATTTTCATGTACGGGCTGCTTGTCACTATAGGATTGCTCCTTTAATATTTCAATTCTTAATAGCTTCTGGCTATAATCACGCGGGCCTTTGAAGGCTTGCCGGTCACCATATCTACGCCAGGCGTCTGCTCCACACCGAAGGGCACGCAACGGATGGTGGCCTGCGTCTCTTCCTTGATCTTGGCCTCGGTCTCGGCGGTGCCGTCCCAATGGCAGAGGAAGAATCCGCCGTCCTTCACCTTCTCCTTGAACTCCTCGTAATTCTCGCACTCGTAGATGCGACTGTCGCGATAGGCCTTAGCCTTCTCGAAGATATTCTTCTGGATGTCTTCCAACAGCTGCTCCACGTATTCTGCGATACCCTCGATAGGACGGGTCTCCTTCTCCAGCGTGTCGCGGCGCATCACCTCGATGGTGCCGTTCTCCAGGTCGCGGGCACCGAGAACCAGACGCACAGGAACACCCTTCAGCTCGTAGTCGGCAAACTTGAAGCCGGGACGCTTGTTGTCTGCATCGTCGAACTTCACGCTGATGCCGGCCTTACGCAGCTTCTCGATGATGGGCTGCACCTCCTTGTTCACCAGCTCCATCTGCTCGGGCTTGGTAGCGATAGGGATAATCACCACCTGGATAGGAGCCAGACGTGGAGGCAATACCAGACCGTTATCGTCGGAGTGAGTCATAATCAAGGCACCAATCAGACGGGTGCTGACACCCCATGATGTTGCCCAGACATACTCGGGCTTGTTCTCTTTATTAAGATAGGTAACGTCGAAAGCCTTGGCGAAGTTCTGGCCCAGGAAGTGTGAGGTACCGCTCTGCAGAGCCTTACCGTCCTGCATCATTGCCTCGATGGTATAGGTGTCGAGAGCACCGGCGAAACGCTCGGTCTCACTCTTCACGCCCTGAATCACGGGCACAGCCATCCACTCCTCAGCAAACTTGGCATAGACCTTCAGCATCTTCTGTGCTTCCTCTTCAGCCTCCTCACGGGTGGCATGGGCCGTATGACCTTCCTGCCACAGGAACTCTGAGGTACGAAGGAAAGGACGGGTGCGCATCTCCCAGCGCATCACGTTACACCACTGGTTGCACATCAGGGGCAGGTCGCGCCACGACTGAATCCAGTTCTTATAGGTGTTCCAGATAATTGTCTCTGACGTAGGACGGATAATCAGCTCCTCTTCCAGCTTGGCTGCTGGGTCAACAACCACACCACTCTTATCCTCAGTAGCCTTCAGACGGTAGTGAGTCACCACAGCGCACTCCTTGGCAAAGCCCTCTACGTGCTCAGCCTCACGACTCAGGAACGACTTCGGAATCAGCAGGGGGAAGTAGGCATTCTGGGCGCCCGTCTCCTTGAACATGCGGTCCAGCTCATGCTGCATCTTCTCCCAGATGGCATAGCCGTAGGGTTTAATCACCATACAACCGCGTACGGCCGACTGTTCAGCCAAGTCAGCTTTCACAACCAAATCGTTGTACCACTGGCTATAATTATCGGCACGTTTTGTTAAATCTTTTAATTCTTTTGCCATGTTTTATACAATAAATTCAAAATTTTGGTGCAAAGGTACAAAATAAATCATATATTTTAATTCATTATTCATAATTATTTTCTATCTTTGCACACGAAAAGAATGAAGTTTAACTTTTTATTAACGTAAATATTACCATTATGAAAAAAATGAAAGTAATTATCCTGACGCTTTGCGCAGGAATGGTGATGGCTGGTTGTAACAACATGGCCAAGGGTACAGCTATTGG
>Ga0310690_10005020_pt1 | contig 18293 bp, 13 predicted proteins | sample AusTroGonzalo_MG_2_FD_207661 | JGI IMG/M metagenome (GOLD analysis project Ga0310690, IMG submission 207661) | Bovine rumen microbial communities from tropical cattle in Woodstock, Queensland, Australia - Gonzalo_04 (v2) (version 2) | ecosystem: Host-associated > Mammals > Digestive system >...
GCGGCCTCGGCCATCATCGTCGAAGTCGGTATCGATATCAGGCAACGAGATACGGTCGGGATTGAGGAAACGCTCAAACAGCAGGTCGTACTTCAGAGGGTCAATCTTCGTGATACCCAGGCAATAAGCCACCACGCTACCTGCCGCAGAGCCACGGCCCGGTCCCACCATCACGTCGAGTTCGTCGCGGGCTGAGTTGATGAAGTCCTGCACAATGAGGAAGTAGCCAGGGAAACCCATCGTCTTCATGATGTGAAGTTCGAAGCGCACACGGTCCTCGACTTCCTTCGACAACTGTTCACCATAACGCCGATGCGCACCTTCATACGCTAACTTGGCCAGATAGTCGGCCTCAAACTTAATGCGGTAGAGCTTGTCATAACCGCCCAGCTTCTTGATTTTCTTCTCACCTTCCTCACGAGACAGCGGATTCTCACCATTCTCGTCAGAGGTGAACTCACGGAACAGGTCTTCCTCAGAGAACTTCTGTCGCCATTGCTCCTCTGTGCCGAACTCCTCGGGAATGGGGAAGAAAGGCATGATGGGGTCATGGTCGAGCGAATAGAACTCCACCTTATCTAATATCTCAAGGGTATTGCTAAGGGCCTCGGGTACATCGCTGAAGATCGCGTTCATCTCCTCACGTGTCTTGAACCACTCCTGCTTCGAATAAAGCATACGCGTGGGGTCATCCAGTTCCTTGCCCGTTGACAGACAGAGGAGATGGTCATGGGCCTCGGCATTCTCCTCGTCGACAAAGTGAACGTCGTTCGAGCAAATAAGCTTGATGCCATATTCACGGGCCAGCTCAATGAGCACCTTGTTGGCCTGCTGCTGCAGGGGGAAGGTCTCGCGGTTGGCACGCTGGGCAGGGTTCTTCACCTCATGGCGCTGCAACTCCAAATAGTAGTCGTCGCCAAACAGGTTATGATACCACTCCACCGCCTCGCGGGCACCCGCCATGTCGCCATCGAGAATCTTCTTGGGTACCTCGCCCGCAATACAGGCTGAGCAGACAATCAGCCCCTCATGGTAACGCTCCAGATCGGCACGGTCAGTACGAGGACGCATGTAGTAGCCATCCACCCATGAATTGGACACCAGCTTGATAAGGTTCTTGTAGCCTTGGTAGTTCTTGGCCAATACGATGAGGTGGTAGCCACTCATGTTCTCCTTGCCCTCATGTACCTCCTTGGCACCATGACGAGCCACATACATCTCACAACCAAAGATGGGCTTGAAGGGTTCCAAACCCTCTTTCTGCCGCTTTTTGTTCACACCGATGCAGTAGTCGTGGAACTCCTTGATGCCAAACATGTCACCATGATCGGTCACCGCCATGCCTCGCATGCCGTTACCGATAGCCTTATCCACGAGCTTCGAAATCCTCGACTGGCCGTCCAGTATAGAGTAATAGGTATGTACGTGCAGATGTATGAAGTCTTCCATGTGTGCAAAGATACGTCTTTTCCCTGACACCGCCAAAGGAAAACACAGAAATTATTCGTTAATCTGCATTTCAGACTATATCCTCAAAAGCAGGCTGCCGCTGGAACGGCGCACGACATAGATGCCACGCGGCAGGCCTTTCGTCGTTGTCACCTGACGTCTAACAAGCTGTCCCGACAGGGTGTAGATATCGAAAGGTTCACCATCTAGCACGACCGACATAACCCCGTCAACCATCAGTACCGTCAACTTACCTTGCACGTAGTTGAAAGTGTAGTTGGGCGACTCACCGCCTGAGATGATAATGGGATAGTCTCCAGCAGGGCTCTCTTTCACTGCCTCAGTCGTGACTGTTGGCTTCACCGTCAGATCTGCCTCAGAGTCTGTCAGCTGGAATCCATCGTAGACAAGCGTGAACAACGGATTATCCTCGCCTTCGTCTCGCGTATAGTCGCCACACGATACCGTTAACGGCGCCTTCGTAATAGTCAGCGTACCATTCACATAGGTGTCGTTATAGTTCATCACGTCGCCCTTCGTAATAATAATAGGATAGGTACCTACGGGCGAGGCTGCCGTCGCCTCACATGTGATGACAGGAACGCCGTTGAGTTTGGCACCCTCAGCATCATACTCAAAAGCCGGGTTGTCCTGACCATACTCACGGGTATAGCTGCGAGCCGTCACCGTCACAGGGTCGGCTGGCTCTACCTTGAGCAAGCCGTCCACACAACTGATGTCATAGTTCTCGTCCTCGCCACCGCTCACCGTTATGACATAGTCGCCAGGAAGCGACTCCCTCGTTGCATCTGTCGTAGCAGTCGGCCTCACCTTCAGCACACTGGCTGTCTCGCGGTTCTTGAATCCTTCATAGGTCAGCACAAGCTGCGGATTATCCTCACCCTGCTTCCTGATGTAGGTGCCACCCTTGGCTGTCAGCGCTGCCTTCGTGACAGTCAGCTCGCCATTGACAAGCGTTACCGGATTCTTGACTGTGCCTGCAGTTACGACAATGTCGTAGGTATTGACAGGCGACGTAGGTGTTGCCTTACAGGTCAATACCGGCTCACCCACCAACTCGCCGCCTTCAACGGTGTAAGTCAGTTTGGGGTTCTCATCGCCATAGGTTCTTGTCAGACTGTTAGCCTTAATCACAACAGGGTCAGGCTCTTTGAGTTCCTTGAACACAATCTTGTCGATATTGCAATAGCCGCCTGTTACGGTGATGCGCAGTACCTGTCGGCCTGCCTCTAATGGCTGGCTGAGCTCACCCTCCAACTTCACATAAGTGTCCCAGTTGTTATCGGCAGTTTGCGGCACATCGACCTGACAAAGGGTTGTCAGCTGACCATTCTTCACCAGACTGACGGAGAACCCAGAGCCAGTAAGGCCTGACGAAGCGTAGGCCTCGTAGGTGTAACTTCCGCCTTTTGCCACGTTCACCGTATACTCCAGCCACTCGCCTTGAGCCGTATAGCCAAGGGCATAGCCGCCATTGCCTGTAACGATATCTACAGCACCATTATCGGTACGATAGGATGTACCGCCCTCATCCTTACTATCGGAATCATGGAACGCATCGCCTTCAGAACCTGAGTCGAAGTTTTCTGCCTCAAGAGTGCCAGGAATGGGTATCTCGCCCTTGAAAGGTTCGCGACCCTTAACGGCAGTAAAGCTCGACAGACGATCATAGCGCGTACCATCAGAGGCAACGATAACAGCTCGCAGGGTGTGCTTGCCTGCTTTCGTCGGTGTATAGTTAACCGTATAAGGTGCTTTGGTCATCGTTGAAGAGAGTACACCGTCGACATAAAACTCCACACTACTGATGCTCTTACTACGCAAACGGGCACGGATTTCAATCGGAGAGGGTTCATTCATCGGCAGCGTCATCGAGGCAGGCTTCACATAGAGCGAGGCCTCCTTCTTCATGCCGGGGAACGGGCTCTTGGCCTCCTTGGCCGCCTTTGAGCCCATATATTCACGCAACCACTCCATAGCTGGACGGTCCACGCCATCCTTAATAATACCAGAGTTGCCGTTGGTCACCCATGTATGACCATAAATATAGCCCCACAGGGTAATACCGGCACAATAGCTCTTTTCCCAAAGATACGGTATCTGTTCCCTATAACGCTGTAACTGCAAATTATCATTATCCGTACCGATATCATACTCCGTAATATACATCGGCATCTTCAACGCATCCTGAATCCTCGACTCCGAATCCTTGAATTTTGACACATCGCAATCTGTCAGGTCATGCGACTGACAACCGTACGCGTCAATCGGTGCTCCAGCATCACGAAGCGTACGCACCAAGTCGATAAACTGATCGGTGTTCCATTGGAAGGTATTGAAGTCATTGTATATCAGAATGGCATTCGGCCAACGTTCGTAAGCCATCTCGAAGGCCTTGATAATCCAGTCGTAGCCCGTCACGCCGCCACCTCCAAGCGCTTCCTTAATATAATGTGTATCTGCCTGATGACCCTCAATGGCCTCGTTCACCACATCAATCATTTCCAGATCAGGATATCTCGACTTCACGGCATCCATCCACGTCACGATGGCATTATAGCGGTCAGACACTGAGAGGTTCTTAACCCAGTCAGGAAATTGGGAACCCCACACCAAGGTATGGAACTTGAAAGGGAATTTGTGATTCTTGGCGTAGTTGACGCAGTTGTCACAGCCGCCCCAGTTCCAGGAGTTCCTACCCCACCCTTGTACTGACGACCACTTAGACTCATTTTCTGGCGTTATCTGGTTCCATAGCGTAGAGAATGCTTCATTACCGTAATCCACCTGACCGCTGGTAGTGATGTTACCCAGGAACTTGTCTGGGTTCGACGACAGCTGAGCACCGGCCGGCATCGCCAGCAGAAAACTGATACAAACCAAGAGGCATACCTTCCAATTACTATTCCTTATCATAAATCATAGATATTTACAGTTTGCGTGCAAAGGTATGAATTATTTCCGACATTTCTGCCTCCATGAACGATTCTTATATCAAAAGGGGGATAAAAATGCAAAGAATTGCACGAAAAGTTTGTCATTTGATAAAAAAAGTGTATCTTTGCATCGTCAATGCGTTGAAACTAACCATGGGAGAAAGAATCAAAAAGCTCAAAAAGATAAGAATACACCGTGAAGGAACCTCAGAATTGTTCTACAGTGCTGTAGCCATATTTGTGATTTGTACAGGACTGTGGTATCTACTTTATTCTGTGAGTCCGTTAGCCTGCCATATCATCATGCCTTTTATCTGTGGCATCTTGATTGCGGCGTGGCTCATGGTTCTTAACTTCTACCGTTGTCCTATTCGTTACTTTAATGGTGACACGGAGCGTACAGTCGTGGCACCTGCCGACGGCAAGATAGTGGTGATTGAGGAAACAGACGAGAACGAATACTTTCATGACAAACGACTGATGATTTCCATCTTCATGAGCCCGCTGAACGTTCATGCCAACTGGTTCCCTGTTGACGGACGCGTGAAATTCGTGCATCATCAGGATGGCAACTATCACAAAGCATGGCTGCCAAAAGCCAGCGAAGAGAACGAACATACCGACATTATGATAACCACACCTGAGGGTGAGGACATTCTGGTACGCCAGATAGCGGGTGCCCTGGCTCGTCGCATAGTGACCTATGCTAAGGCAGAGGAAGAGTGCTACATCGACCAGCACATGGGTTTCATCAAGCTCGGCTCTCGCGTCGACGTCTACCTGCCACTCAACTCAAAGGTGTGTGTCACTATGGACCAGCCCACTACTGGTGACCAAACTGTGATTGCGAAGCTGAGATGAAGAAGCATATCCCCAATACGATTACCTGCTGCAACCTCATTTCAGGCTGCATTGCTACCTATTATGCTTTTCTGGGTGACTACTATACGGCCCTGCTGTTTATCGTCATCGGAGCGGTGTTCGACTTCTTCGACGGCATGTCGGCCCGACTGCTGCATGTCTCGTCAGAGATTGGCAAGGAACTCGACTCATTGGCTGACGACATCACTTTCGGCTTTGCCCCATCGGCCATTGTGTTCAGCTTCCTGAACTCGTTTCACATCCACCTGCCGTTTGTTCCCTTCCTGGCTTTCCTTATCGCCGCTTTCTCTGCCCTGCGTCTGGCGAAGTTCAACCTCGACGAGCGTCAGGCTTTAGGGTTCATCGGACTGCCCACACCTGCCAATGCCCTGTTCTGGGGGGCTCTGATTGCTAATCTCAACTTTCACAGATGGTTAGAGCCTTACATGATTCCCAACTTTTGGCTTTACGTCATATTGGTGCTTATTCCCATCAGCTGCTACCTGCTGGTCAGCGAGATACCCATGTTCGCCCTGAAGTTCAAGACATGGGGCTGGAAGGGTAACGAGGTGAAGTACATCTTCCTGCTGACCTGCATTCCCCTGCTGTACCTACTGGGCACCTTGGGCATTGCCGCCATCATTGCATGGTACGTGGTGCTCTCCGTCATAACAAACAGAAAATAATAGCTTAATTCCTAAATCATTCTAACCTATGAAAGAAATCCTTACTATAATTCTATTTGCCCTTCTTTTCATCACCATCGTATTGGCAATCTTGTTCCACGAACGCGTTCGCAACATCAAGAAGATGGTACAGAAGGCTGCCGAAGAACGTGAAGCACGCAAGCAGGCCAAAGAGGACGAATACTTCAAGCGCACCTCTACGAAAAACTACCGAAAGGAAGAAGAAGCTCCTAAGTTTGACAAGGACTATTTCAAGAGTAAGGAGGAAGCTCCCACAGACCAACCCAAGCAGGAGTCACAGAAAAAGACCACTACCCGCCGTACAACGACAACGGATAGTGGTGTAACAATTATTGATGATCGCGGTGACCATAAGACAGACCGCAAAATCTTCAACGACAACGAAGGTGAATACGTAGAGTTCGAAGAAGTCTAAAATCACCCATTATAGACCAGCGTGCCTATTTCCTCGCCATCCATCACCTTCTTCAGATTGCCTACAACATCCATATTGAACACATAGATGGGGAGGTTATTGTCCTGACACATGCAGATGGCCGTGAGATCCATGACCTTCAGGCCTCGCGCGAGTACCTCTTTATATGTTATCTTATCAAATTTCGTGGCTGTCGGATCTTTCTCTGGGTCGGCAGTGTAGACACCGTCCACACGGGTACCTTTCAGCATCACGTCAGCCTCAATTTCGATGCCACGCAGGCTGGAGCCAGTATCTGTCGTGAAGTAGGGCGAGCCAGTGCCAGCCGAGAAGATGCAGACATAGCCTGCCTCCATGGCCTCAATGGCCTTCCACTTGGTGTAGAACTCACCGATAGGCTCCATGCGGATAGCCGTCAGCACCTTATTCTTCACACCTACTGCACCTAAGGCAGACGACAACGCCAAGGAGTTAATCACCGTAGCACACATACCCATCTGGTCGCCCTTCACGCGATCAAAGCCCTTCTGGCTTCCACTCAGTCCGCGGAAGATGTTACCGCCACCAATGACGATGCCTATCTGCACCCCCATCTCGCTGATTTCCTTAATCTGCTTTGCATAGTCACTCAGACGCTCTGGATCAATGCCATAGCCTTGCTTTCCCATCAGGCTCTCGCCCGACAACTTTAATAGAATTCTCTTGAATCTTGCCATAATACTTATCTCTATTTAAATTACAAATTGTACTTCCTTGAAGGCGTATACACGCTCTTTGCCAGCGTCATCCGAGAGTACCAGATGTCCGTCTTCGCGAACATCGGTCATCTCAGCCATGAATGCCCCCTCTGCGTCAACATACGGATGGAATCCCTTTCGACGATAAAGGCGCGACAGATAACGACTGCGGATGTCTTGCCCCAACAACTGGCCCAGCCGTTGCAGTATGTCGTCAAGCAAGGTATCACGGTCTGTTTCCTGCCCGCTGATCTGATACAACGACACAGGGTTGGGAGCATCGCTATGGAACTCACGTTGGTTGACGTTCAGCCCTACGCCAATGATGCTGTCTCTGATAACAGTTCCTTGCAACGTGTTCTCTATCAGTATGCCGGCTATCTTGCCGTTACGCCAGTAGATGTCATTGGGCCATTTGATGCTCACATCACCAATATACTGCTCCAGAGCCTCACAGATGGCCAGCGACACAGCCATCGAGATATGGAACTGACGGGCTGCAGGAACATTCTGAGGATGTATCAACACGGAAAACAGCAAGTTCTGACCTCGCTCGCTCTCCCACCGGTTTTCACCACAGCCACGACCCGCCGTCTGATAGTCAGCCACAACCACCAGATTACCGTCGCTACCATGCTTCCTCAGCCATTGGTTCGTGGAATCCGTCTCGTTGATATGCACAAATTCCCAATTCATGGTGCAAAGATACAAAAAAAATTCGTATCTTTGCACCATGACCCAACAAGAAATAGACGAAAAATACATGCGGTTGGCTTTAGACGAGGCTCACCGTGCCTTCGATGAGGGCGAGATTCCCATTGGCTGCGTTGTGGTTTGCAAGAACCGTGTCGTGGCCCGTTGTCACAATCTGACGGAGACGCTTTGCGACGTTACCGCCCATGCTGAGATGCAAGCCATCACTGCGGCTGCCAACACCCTTGGCGGCAAGTACCTGACCGACTGCACCCTCTATGTCACTGTGGAGCCCTGCCCCATGTGTGCCGGAGCCTTAGGCTGGTCACAGATACCTCGCATTGTATTCGGCTGTCCTGACCCCAAGCGCGGCTACCGCGAGTATGCTCCTCGTGCTCTTCACCCCAAGACAGAAACAATTAGCGGCACCCTTGAAGAAGAGTGCCGCCAGTTGATGCAGGATTTCTTTCAGCAACGCCGATAGAAATTACCTAATGTTTTTTTCCATTCTACTTGTTAGCCGGATGGTCGTAAGTATTTTTGCGGACATCCCAGAACATCTTTGAGTAGTAGTTGTTCGTGCCATCCTGCAGCTTGCTGACAGCTGCCTGCCAGTTGGCACCATTCAGCGTACTCTCATCGGTAGGATACTTCACGCGGCTGATGATGTCGCCCTTAACTTCGGAAAGTGGTTCAAAGTCATAGACCGTAGTACCCAGCACACCACTGTGCTCACCGGGACGCAGAATCTGGTTGGGATAGCCTGTGCGGCGAATCTCCGTCCAAGCCTCCGTACCGTTACAGTAGAGGTCAATATACTTCTGGATAGCGTAAGTCTCGGCATTGACATCCTTGCTGACAGCATCCACGTATTCGTCAATATCTTCCTGGCTGATGCTCTCGCCCATCACGTCGTACCAGTACTCGATACTGGCAGCCACGCCTTCTTTATAGTCATCAACATTAAAGCCGTTGTACTCGCCAACGATGAACTTCAGTTCTGCATAAGTCATCAAGGGCACAGCAAATGTCTTCGACAGCACCGGCGGCTGGTTATGATACCAGCTGGCCACTTTGTCCTGCGTAAAGATACGAGACTGGACACCCGTCTGGGTGGCAACACACATACCATTATACACACCATCGTTGACACCATAGACATAGAGACGCGGATCAATAACGCCCTCCCACGGGTGGGTCTTGGCGTTCAGCGTGTCGGGCTGACCCTTCAGCAGGTCACAGAGCGTCTTGCTGATGGCAAAGTCATTACGACGGTCAACGAAGAAGCCCTCATAGAACTTGCAATACTCTGAGCCTGTCGACGAGTACTGATATTTGGCAGCATCGTCGTTACTTTCCATGACACCGCTGGCCAGAGCCTCGGCAATATAGTTTTTCCAGTTGCTATCGACCTTTGACATGTGAACAGCCAGACGGCACTTCAGAGAGTTACCGAACTTCTTCCACTTCGAAGCATCACCGTCGAAGATGATATCACCGCTAGTGAAAGCGTCTTCCGACTCGTCAATCATGTTGACGGCCTCGGTCAGTTCCTTGATGAGTTGTGCATAGAGCTCCTTCTGGTCATCGTATTTGGCATAGAGTACGCCATCGCTTTCCAGTTTCAGAGCCTCAGAGTAAGGAATGCTACCCCACGTATCGGTCATCAGGTCGGCCAGCCACACCTTCATAATCATGGCGGCTGCTATCTGGTTGGCGTTGGCACCGTATGCCGAGCTACCGTCCTTTGTGGCGGGGTTGGTGTTCAGCTGAATAACCTTCTGGAAGTTGTTCAGACCCAAGTACAAATACTTGAAGTAGCTGTTGTTCACCGACTCACGAATCTGGTAGCGGTCTTCCTCAGTATAGTTGCGCTGGCTCCACTGCTGTGCATAGACCAGGCACTGGCGTCCACTGAACCACACGTCGTATACGTTATCCATGGTCCATTTCTCAGCCGCGTTCATAATCATGTTTGACGGCACGTTCGACGCTGCGTTAGGATTGACGTTCATAGCCTCCTGGTCAGAGCAGGCAACGGCAGTCAGACAGAGCGTCCCCATCAATGTAGTTTTCAATATATTCTTCATATCTTGTTTCCTCCTTTTGTCTTAGAATTTCAGATTGACAGTAAAACCGTAGGTAGATACCATCGGAGTGGCACCACCCTCGACACCCTGCATGTTGCCAGAGCTGGTGACAATCATCTCCGGGTCGAAATGCTTCACATCCGGTCCCCATACTGCGAGGTTGCGACCGAAGGCCGACAGGCGCAGCGACTTGACGAACCACTCGGGGCGCAGATTGAAGGTATAACCGAGATTAATTTCACGCAGCTTGACGTAGTCGCTCTTCAGCACACTCTGTGCTGCGGGGCCAGTATAGAAGTTCTCATAGTAGTCGCGGGCAGAGACAACCTGTGTATTGGGCTTTCCGTCCTCAGTGACACCCTCAGAAACGATACCCGTTTCACGTACATTGTTCTCAGCAGTCTCCTCGAACATACCGCAGTACATACCCCACAGATAGGTCGTAGAGAAATACTTGCCACCCTTAGAGAAGTCGAGCTGTATGCTGGCGTCGAAGTTCTTGTAGCGGAAGGTGTTTACCCAACCACCCGTGAAGTCGGGATAGATATTACCGATAACCTGGTTGCCGTCGGTAGCCATATAGAGACCATTCTCGTCAACCATCTTGTTGCCGTTCTCGTCATAGACGAAGTCGGTACCCATGATGACACCGTACTCCTCACCGACCATAGCGCCAATCTCCACCTTGAAGGGTGAGCTGACGATACGGTAGTAGTCAACGCCGTCGGCCAGCGACTTCACCTTGTTCTTATTAGAGGCCAGCGTGATGTTGGTTGTCCACTCAAAGTCCTTTGTACGGACAGGTGTAGCGTGCAGACCCAGCTCAAAGCCCTTGTTCTCAATCTCACCAGAGTTGACATACTTGTAGATGTAGCCTGTGGTACCCGATACCGACAGCGGCAGGATTTCATCCTTTGTGTTAGTCTGATAGTAGGTGAGGTCGAAGCCTAAGCGGTTCTGGAAGAAGTTCATCTCCAGACCGAACTCCAACGACGTAGTGCGTTCAGGCTTCAGGTCGGGATTGTTCATCGTGTTAGGCAGACGGTAACCTGGCGTCGACGAGTCGATGTTGGTGTACTGCGAATAGATGTTGTAGAGCTGATAGGGGTCAGTATCGTTACCTACCTGTGCAAAGCCGATACGAACCTTACCATAGTCCAGCCAGTCAAGCTTATCCTTGAGCAGCTCTGAGAAGAGCCAGCTGGCGGTAACCGACGGATAGACATAGGTATTATTGTCGGTAGGCAGCGTCGACGACTTGTCGCCGCGGACGGTGCCTTCGAGGAACAGCATGTTCTTCCAGCCTAAGGTCACGTCAGCAAAGAGTGAGTTGATGCTCTTCTCGCGACGGTAATTATAGCCGGCAGCCTGTGTCAGCGAGTTGGCCAGATTGTAGAACTCTGGGATGGCCAGTCCGCCAACGGACTCGCCGTAGACATACTCGTAGTGGTTCTTCATGATGTTGGCACCAAGGTTGGCAGCTACAGAATAGTCGCCGAATATCTGGTTGTACATCAGCATGAACTCATGGTTGATTTCATACTGCTGGCGCGAAATCTCCATGTAGCGCGACTCTTCCTGAGAACCTACAGCATTACGCTCATACTGCTTGTCAACGAAGAAGTCGAGGTTGGCCTTATACTGAGCCTTCAGCATGGGCAGAATCTGATAAGAAGCACCTACGTTACCATAAATACGGTTACGCGTATCGTTCTCATAGTTCATATAGCGGCTCCAGTACTGGTTGTTGTGGTAGGCAGGGGTGGGATCGTCAACATCGTTACGGTTCCAAGCAGCCATTGTTCCGTCGGGATAGCGCCACATTTCCTCCAACTCGTTCATGTTCAGCTGGCGCTGGCCCCACTGTGTGAACTTCACCATAATGTTGTTGTCGCCGTAACCAGTGTCCTGACGGCCCTTGGCACGGTTATTGTAGAAATTCACGCTGGTGAATACGTTCAGCTTCTTGTTGGGGCTGGTGATGTTGCCGTTCACATTGAATGTGTTCTTATACATTGAACTGTTGGGCAGGTAACCACTCAGGCTCGTGTTGGTGTAGCTGATACGTAAGGAAGAATTATCATACACCTGCGAGAGGGATACGTTGTTGGTGAACGATACACCAGTTTCAAAGAAGTCCTCATAGTCGCTCGACGGAGCACTCCAAGGCGATGTGGTCGGGTCGCCCTTTTTGCCGTTGGCTTCCCACTTAGCGAGGTCATACCACGACAGCACCTGACGGCCGTCCAGTTTCGGACCCCAGCTCTCGTCCATCCCGTAGTCAGGAGTGATATAGGTCTTGCCATTGATGGTCACCTCGCCGAAGTCGTCCTCACCGTCAAGAGCGGCATAGCCGTAGCCACCACCATACTCAGACTGCAGTTTCGGCAGCTTGGTAACACGCTCGAAGCCTATCGTAGAGGTGAACTCCACACCCATGCCCTGCTGTTTCTTCGCCTTCTTAGTGGTAATCATCACCACACCATTGGAAGCACGTGAACCATACAGAGCCGAAGCCGAAGCACCCTTCAGCACCGAGATATTCTCAATGTCGTCGGGGTTGATGTCCTGAATCAGGTTACCATAGTCGTAACCACCACCGCCACGAGCGGCATCAGTAGAATTGAAGTCCTTACCTTCGATGGGCACACCGTCAACAACGAACAGCGGCTGGTTAGAGCCACTCAGCGAGTTGGCACCACGAATCAACATCTTCGATGAACCACCCATAGAACCGGCACCTGACGAAATCTGCAGACCGGCCACCTTACCCTGAAGGGCATTCACAGGGTTGTTCAAACCACCGCGGCTCTTCAGCAATTCCTCGCCTTGCAGCTCAGAAACAGCATAACCCAGTGCTTTCTTCTCACGTGAGATACCCATGGCCGTCACCACCACCTCGTCGAGCAAGGCAGCATCCTGACGCAGGTATACCTTCATACCGTCCTTGGCTGTCACGGTCACCGATTCATAACCCACATACGAAATCTTCAGCTTCGTCCTGCCTTGAGGCATGGTCAGCGAGAAGCGACCGTTAGCATCGGTCAGCATGCCTACCTTGATTCCGTCGATGCGAACCGTTGCACCGATAATCGGCTGCTGGTCCTCTTCTGAGAATACGGTACCACTGACCTGTGTCTGTGCAAACGCCCCACCTACAAAGAGCAGGATGCTTGCCATGAACAATGTTAGTCTTTTTTTCATAATTCTCTCTCGTTTTTTTGGTTTGTTTATAATAAATAATGATATTTCAGCCTGCAAAAATACTACATAAGTTTTAAAAAAACGAATAATTTTATAAAAAAAACACATTTCTCGCCATTTTGTTAAAAAAAGCGCCCACTTTTTCCCCTTTTTTCTTTATACCTTGTTCCAAAAACCTATTTAGTCGCAATTTAGCCCTACCCCACAACACCACCTTTACGCACACATAGGCGCACGTACCTTATTTTATTATAAGAAATGTGTTATTAGAAAGTGTAAAAAATCACAAAAGTTTCACTTTTGGGGTAATAGCGCCTATCTGATAATAGGAGGAGCTGGACGGCGCTGTAGCCAGGGACTGGACTGGCTACGGGTGGCATAGTTCCAGCGCTGGGGCTTGTGCAGGGCATCAAAGGTGGCGAATTCCTCGAGGGTGGAGGCAGGGCGTTCCTCACCCAGCTCCATCACCTTGTCGTAGATGGCCTTGCGGCTGGGAGCGTTAAACGGACTCTCGTTGTGTCGCATCATGCTTTCCTCGGTGGGACGGTAGACACCCATATAATAGGTATAGGCTCCCTCATAGAGTCCAATGTTCTCGGAAGCAAAGCGGGGATCGCCAATAAAACGGTTCCAGAGGACAAGGGTCTCGTCGCTCTCAGTATCGGCATTCATCATCCAATTGTACTGGTGGTACAGCTTCAACATGCGCTCCGTACTGGCAGTGGGAGCACCGTTGGCTTCGTAACCATATTCATCGGCCAGCTTGGCAAGTCCATGGCCTATCACTTCGTGAGTAAGCACCTGACGGAACGTCTCGCTGCGTATGCTGTCGATAGTGCAGCACGCGGAAATGGCGTACTGACGTGGCTTTTTAGTCGACTCGTCGACGAGCAGGGCCGTGACACCGTTAGAGGCTGAGCTATTGAGGATAACCACGCTGATAGCACGGTCTAATTCAATGCCTGGCACCTTCTTGGTGTAGCTGACAATCTGATTCTGGTCAAAGTCGATAGAGGAAGTGGTGTTACTGGGGATACAGCTGAACACGGTGGAATGGTCTCTGGCAATACCGCTGTTGCGGGATACGGCCGAGACGGTATAGACATCGAAATAGTCGCGCAGCGAACGGACGGGCTCCTCGCTGAACAGGTTCTCCATAGCCTGATACATAGTTTGGAAATAGGTGCTGTCGGCAATGTCGCGGTCGGCATAGCCGTCACCCATCAGCACCAGCGTGATGCCTTTGCCCTGAGTTGACTTCTGGAGTACTGTCACCTCACCGTCGGCAGAGAAGTCGGACGACTCATAGGCATCGACGATTCCCTCCTGATAGACGTATGCGGTATCCAAGCCCACCCAGTCGCCGTCAGAATTTGGCACGGAAAGCACAAACGATGCCAAGCGGCTCTTTGACGAGGTGTTACGCTCCACAAACAGAGTCTGCGTCTCTCCTTCGAACTCGGCACGTGTCATCCGCGAGCCATTCATCCAATAAATCCAGTCGGCCTTGGTGTACCAGATGCTTAAATCATTTTTGGAAGCAATGTTGGTTCTGAAGCCCAGGCTCAAGGTGCCGCCCTCAGGACCGATGGTATACTCCTCGCGAGTGAAGACAGCATACTCACCGCTTTGCACTACTGTGACAGTCTTGCGGCTGCTGCCTGAGGAGATAATAATCTGGGCGCTGCGGAGGTTCTTGGTTCTGTTGGTGGCAGCGGCAATGACTTTCAATGTGTGACTGCCCGCCCCGCCTTTCGTGGATGAGAGGATAACCCAGTCGGCAGAACAAGCTGCCGTCCAGTCGGCGGAGGCATTGAACGAGAACGTAGTGCTCTCACCCACAACGGAATACAGCTCCACCACCGCTGAGGAATTGAGGGTGATGGAGTTGTCAACGTCATCCTTCTCCTTGCAGCTTGCCAAAAGGACAAGGAGCAGGAGGAGAATCGGCGTGAGGGCGTGTCTATAGACCGTCAATGGGGAGTTGGGACAATAATGGTTTTATTTCACCAGAATCACCAGATACTTGCTGGTAGACCAGAATAGCTGCGGGTCGGTGATACGAAGCACATATTGCTTATTGGCATCGCGCTGAAGCGTATAAGCGCTCGAAGGATGCGACGTCAACATCTTGGCAGAAGAGGAATAGAGCTTGATTTCCTTGTCGACACGGATGTCGATCTTGGTGAAGTACTCCTTATTGAAATTCGACTGCAGCACTTTGCCGTCGACAAGGATCTGCTGTTCCTTCAGCTCGTCCTTGGTACCAAAGACAAACCATGCAGAGTGGAGCTGCTTGTCCTGCAGGGAGATGGTCTCAGCACGCTGGTTGGTCTCGTTAGTCAGGTCGGCAACATCGGTGTTGAGGTTGGCCACCTTCTCATCGAGTTCCATAATGCGGATTTCCTTTTCGTCGAGCTGAGAGCGCAACTGCTGCAGCATCTGCTCCTTCTCTTCCATCTGTTGAGTCATGCTCTCAACCAGCTTGCGCAGGGCATCACTCTTGACGCTGCTCTCACGCAACTGCTGCTTCAGCTTGTTGATGAGCTCCTTGTTCTGAGCCATGGTGCTCTGAATGAACTGGATGTTCTCGCGAATGCGCTGCTTTGAGCTGGAACCTTCGCCCTGCTTGGCAACAGCCACGCGGTTCTGAGCCTCGGAAATCTGACGGAAACCATCCTCAATCTCAGTAAAGGTACCCATCATGTCGTTGATCTCATTGTCCTTCTGGGCAACAATCTGCTTCAGAGAGTCAACACTATGTGCAGCAGCAAGTTCTGCTTTCGAAGGTCCCTGTTCACAGCTGGCAAGAGCCAGCAGACATACTCCAAATAAAACTAATTTCTTCATAATCATATGGTTTTTTAATTCTTAATAATTCATGACTCCTGATAGCCTGCTAAGACTATCACTATTTCACCCTTTGGTTCATGGTCCTTGAAATGGGCAATAACCTCAGACAGCGTACCACGTACACTCTCCTCGTGAACCTTGCTGATTTCACGACAGACACTGACCTGACGGTCGGCACCGTAAGCCTCGGCAAACTGCTCCAGCGTCTTGACCAGACGATAAGGCGACTCATAGAAAATCATCGTCCGTTCCTCGGTAGCCAGACTCTTGATCTTTGTCTGCCGTCCCTTCTTCTGAGGCAGGAAACCCTCAAAGGCGAAGCGGTCGCACGGCAAACCGCTACTCACTAAGGCCGGTACAAAAGCCGTAGCGCCAGGTAGGCACTGCACCTCTACCCCAGCCCTGACTGCCTCGCGCACTAAGAAGAAGCCCGGGTCACTGATGCCTGGTGTGCCTGCGTCACTAATCAGAGCTACGTTCTCGCCTGCCAAGAGACGATTGACGATGCCTGCCGAAGTGCCGTGTTCATTAAACTTGTGATGGGAAAGCAACTGGTTTCTGATTTCAAAATGCTTCAAAAGAATACCCGACGTCCGTGTATCCTCAGCTAACACCAAATCCACCTCTTTTAATATACGGATGGCCCGAAGTGTCATATCTTCCATATTGCCTACGGGGGTAGGTACAATATAAAGTATTCCCATACAGCGGGCAAATGTAGTAAAAATATCAAAAAGGACAAAAAAACGGGGCCATTTCTTTACAATTTTTAAAACGTATTTGGATTTTTGTCCTATCTATAAGAGAAAAAACGTCAAAAATTTGCTCAATCCAAAAAAACATCGTACCTTTGCAGCCGATTTCGAAAAAAGAAGTCAGAAAGGTAGATCCGCTAGCTCAGTCGGTAGAGCACAACACTTTTAATGTTGGGGTCTTGGGTTCGAACCCCAAGCGGATCACAAAAAAAGAGAGGTTAGCGCCTCTCTTTTTTGTTTCCAGAAACATCAGATGGCCGCCAAGGCCAGCGAATGGTACTTCGACTCTGGGCTGTCGCTTCGTGAGGGAAGCACCACGGGACACAACGTTCCTTGTAGCACACCTGCCGTCTTGGCATAGCCAAAGAGCGTTAGTGTCTTATAGAAGACGTTGCCTGCGACGATATCAGGAAAGATGAGTGCATCGGCCTGACCGTCGATGGCAGAGTGTATACCTTTCTCATGCAGGCTCACGCTGTCGAGCGATGTTTTCAGATCCAACGGGCCGTCGATGATACACCGGCCGAAGTAGCCGCTCTGGGCCAGGGCAATGATATCCAGATAGTCCTTGGTATAAGGGAAAATCTTCTCGCTGACTTTCTCGGCACAGTGGATAAGCGAGATACGGGGTTCCTCGATGCCGAGGGCATGACAGACATAGTTCACATAGTGTACCTGCTGGCGGCGCTGTTCCTTGGTTGGGATGGGAATGACGGCTGCATCGGTAAAGAACAACAGCTTTTCGTATTTGGGAATCTCGGCCATAGCAACATGCGTCAGCACGTGACCCGGTCGCAGGATGCCTGTTTCCTTGTTCAGAATGGCACGAAGCACGTTGTCGGTATTGATAAGGCCTTTCATCAGGATGTCAGCCTCACCGTTTTTTACCATACTGACAGCACGGCGGGCACACTCGTCCTTGTCGTCTCCATCCACATAGACGGGTTCGATGAATCCCATTTCCTTTCCCTTTTCCACGGCGTAACGGGTCGATGCGTCGCCTGGACAGACGACAGCCACACGCTTACAGTTTCCTCGCTGTTGGAGGAAACGAGTCATGTCGTTTAATGTCTTAATTGGTTGCATAGCTTGTTGTTTTTAGCTTCTTGGCGCAAATATACACAATAATTCTCAAAAATACCATTTTATATGCTACTTTTTACTAAAAAAGTCGGGGAATTATGAATAATTTAGTATCTTTGCCCACGAAAACAAATCAAAGAATGAGGAAATACCTGTTTTTTGCTATTTTAACTATTACGCAATACACGAGTGCCCAGCAGCTGGCAATGACTTTACAATATGATAAGCCAGCCGACCACTTCGAAGAGTCGTTGCCTATCGGTAACGGCAAATTGGGTGCTTTGGTCTATGGCGGTGTGGAGGATAATGTGATTTATCTGAACGATATTACGTTGTGGACGGGAAAACCCGTGGACCGTAATCTCGATCGAGACGCCCACCAGTGGCTGCCAAGCATCCGCGAAGCCCTGTTTGCAGAGGACTATGCTAAGGCCGACTCCCTTCAGCTGCATGTGCAGGGGCCTAACTCCCAGTATTATCAGCCGTTGG
>Ga0310690_10005022_pt1 | contig 18288 bp, 14 predicted proteins | sample AusTroGonzalo_MG_2_FD_207661 | JGI IMG/M metagenome (GOLD analysis project Ga0310690, IMG submission 207661) | Bovine rumen microbial communities from tropical cattle in Woodstock, Queensland, Australia - Gonzalo_04 (v2) (version 2) | ecosystem: Host-associated > Mammals > Digestive system >...
ATACATTCCAATAATGAGTATGGCTATGCCGTTAAGAAAACCTTTGAAAAAGGATTGGAAGGAACGGATATAACCTATGATACATTAGATTACGATTTACAAGATGTGGCATCGGTTCGTAACATTATTTATAAATTCCTACGCAAAGAATATGATGCCGTTTTGGTTTCAGGGGCATCTACGCCAGCCTTTATCAAAATATTCAGAGAGTTGGACAGCCAAGATTTCAAAGGGCGCATTTTTGGTGATGTAGCTTTTGGTGTACCTTTCGTTTTGGACCAATTATCCGATATAACCCCAAGAATTACATTTGCGACTTCTTCAACATATTTAGACGAGCCGTTGACGGAACGAGCAAAAGAATTTAGGCAAATGTGTATCAATAATGATATTACACCGAATGTTTTGGCTGTAGAATGTCGTGATGTTGTTGCTATTTCTGATTACATGTTGAAAAATAACATCCCGTTCAAACAACAATCTTTCACAGATATGAAACAGTATGAAAGTGCGACCGGGTATGTCTATTTTACGGGAAATGGTAATTCAGAATATCAATATATCATGGCGACAGTTAAGGATGGCAAAGTCGTCCCCGTGGCAGAATAATTTTTAATAGGCGGCTTTTTACTCATATTCCCGAACATCAATACCGTTTTCACGGAACCATTTGGCCGCCAAATGTCGATGGCAAAATAGGGGCGGTTTTTCCCGGCACAGCAAAACAATATTTTGCCCTAACGTCTGAAATCGGTCGGCCGTTTCATGCGGATCCAAAAGATTTAAAACCGTTTCCCGATATTTTTCTTCATACCAATCGTTGCTTAATTTTTTATCATGCCATTCCTGCCACCAAACTTTCTTTGGGGCAAGTTCCCGAAACCGCCATCCAATATACCCCGGCGGTGAATAGCCGCCGATATCCACGGCTGTTAAACCGCCTTTTCGGTAATCCTCCAACCGGTCAAAATAGCCCGTATAAATCACTGCAGTCCCGTCATGATAAACCGCGACAGCCGTTCTGTGAAGGCAGCCGGATTTTTAATAGGTTCACCCTCGGCAATCAAGGCTTCATCAAACAGGACATGAACGCTGTCGGACACGATTTCGGCCGATTCCGGCTTGTCCAACAGTTCCGAAATGCGCCTAATCACAGGATGCTTGTCATTGATTTCCAAAACGCGCAGGCTGTTAAAATTCGTCTGTTGCCCGTGTGCTTTCATCAAGCGCTCTAGGTTCAGGCTCATCTGGCCTTCCGGTGTAATTAGGGCCATCGGGCTTTTTGTCAGTCTGTCCGTCATTTTAACTTCTCCGACCGAATCTCCCAAAATTTCTTTGACCTTTTTCGTCAGTGTTTCTCCTGCTTTTTTATCCAAAGCCGGCGTTTTATCCGTATTTTCGGCCTTTATCTTTTGGATATCTTCCTTGGCATGCATAACGGAAACGATTTTTTTACCCTTGTATTCCGAATAGGTTTGCACCCAAAATTCATCAATCGGGTCTGTGAGGAGTAGAACTTCTATCCCGCGGGAGGCAAAACCTTCCAATTGCGGATTGACCCGCAGGGTTTCCAAATCTGTCCCCGTCAGGTAATAGATATTTTCCTGTCCTTTTTTCATGCGGGCGACATAATCGGCAAAACTGACAAGATCAGTCCCATTCGTTGTTTGGAAACGACACAGTTCCGCGACCTCATCCCGTTCATCAATCGGCTCATAAAGACCTTCTTTGAACACAATACCGAAACTGTCCCAAAAATTTTTGTAATCTTCCGTTTTCTCTGCCCGTTTTTTTAATTCCCCTAAAATCCGATGGACAATACCTTTTTTGATTTTGCTCATGACCGGTGTTTTTTGTAACATTTCCCGGCTGACGTTAAGGGGCAGGTCATTGGTGTCAATTACACCCGTCATAAAACGTAAAAAGTATGGCATCAGATCCGGTACATCATCGGTAATAAAGACTTTATTTGTGTAAAGCTGAATACCCGATTTCCGATCCGGTTGAAACAAATTGAACGGCGGTTTCGTCGGAATAAACATTAGGGCCGTATAATCAATCACACCTTCGGCCCGATAATGAAGTGTCATCCAGGGCTCGTCAAAAGCATGTGAAACCGACTGATAAAAATCCTTGTATTGTGTTTCGGTAATATCTGACTTATTGCGTGTCCAAAGAGCACTGGCGGCATTAATGGTCTCCTCTTTACCGTTTTCAACCAAAACAATGGGGATAGCTACATGATCGGAATATTGCTTGACCAGGTGGCGGATGCGAATAGGCTCCAAATAATCCTGCATATCTTTCTTTAAGGATAAAATGACAGAGGTTCCTTGAGGAGCTTTTTTATCTTCCCTGATGGTAAAGGAGCCACTGCCTTCTGATTCCCAAAGCCAACCGGTTTTGTCACCGGCTTTCTTTGTTTGAACCTGAACCTTGTCGGCAACCATGAAAGAAGCATAAAATCCGACCCCGAATTGTCCGATCAGGGCCATATCTTTTTGTTTATCACCGGTTAAAGTTTTCATAAATTCAGCCGATCCCGAACGGGCAATGGTTCCCAGATGGTTAATCAAGTCATCTTTATTCATACCGATACCATTGTCCGTAACGGTTAAGGTTTTTTCTTTTTTATCCGGTGTAATGCTGATTTTAAAGCCTTCATTTTTGACCAACTCCGGATGGGTCAAAAGGGCATATCTTAATTTATCACATGCATCAGATGCGTTTGAAATAAGTTCCCGCAAAAAGATTTCATGATTTGAATAAAGTGAATGAATCACGATATCCAAGACTTTAGCCACTTCGGCCTGAAATTGAATTTTTTCTTCTGACATTTTTATCTCCTTACATACAATTTTATTTAGAATATATAGGTTTGTTTTCCATCCTTTCAAGGGTAAAAATTGACTTTTTTTGAAAAATATGCTATACTGTGTTTAATAGAGCTGAAAAGGAGGGATTTAAAATGTACACTAGAATTGCACCATTAAAAAAATTCTCAAACGAAGAATTAAAATCCCTGATTGTTTTTATAAATCAATTTTCTGGTCTGTCGGACGAACAATTGCGCCAGCGTGATTTACAAATAGGAGAACCCCAAAAGATTAACCACTTTTTATCGGCGGCCAGCATAAAAGAAATTACAATAACACCCAGTCAGGCTGTCACGTTATTAAGATTGACCCCTATTTTATTACCGAAAGGTAGTCAAACGGTGCATGCGGCAATCGCTTTGGCGACCCCGATTGTCAGAGAGTCTTTTTCTGCTGCAACGGATTTAACTGAAAAAAGACGTCTGGCAGGAGTCTTAAAACAAGCCGGTCTGGTCTGTATGAATAAGCGTTTGGGCCCGACTAGTGTTGAAAACCGATCAAAAGAGCTAGAATGGTTTAAAGAATTTATCGGGGAAACACCGGAATATAAGGCGGCAAAAGCACGATATGAATATCGTCATCGTTCGCCATCGATGGCTCTTCGTGATGTCGGGCGAGAGGCTATAATCGCTTCAAAACCGTTTAGGGCTCAATTGGGTATCAGAAGCAGTAGGGATTGGAGTTAAAATAAAGAAAGCCTTGGTGTTTTACCAAGGCTTTTCTGTTACATACCTTTTGCCAATCTTTCTTTGGCGTGTTTGTTTTGTTTCATCTCTTCCGGTGCACGGGCAGGCTTTTTTGTATGATCCGGAATTTTTGGCGCTTCAACTTCTAATTCTTTGACGTTCTTTTTTAGTGTTTTTGGTGAAATTTTCAGGGCTCTGATTTCATCCATAGACATGCCTTGGCCATAATTAACGGCTTCACATAACATTTTTTCCATGCCGGCGGCTCCGCCCGTTTCTCTGTGTTCTCTAAGAACAGTTTTTGCCCCCCGACGAAGACCATCTTTACCAACGTTCAGGAATTTTGAACCCATACCGGATTTTATGATACCCTTGGCAACCTCATCGTCGCTTGCCATTTTTTCCAACATATCATTGACGGCATTCCCCTTCATTTTTGCCATCGAATCAACAGCTTTTCCGACAGGTCCGTTAGCATAAACATCACCTGTTTCCAAAACTTCCCGGGCCACGTCGGCCAAAGCCTCAACATCGTAGCCTGTTTTCTTTTTTACGGTTTCTCTTGCTACTTCTTTTTCGGCATCTTCTTTCGTGATTTTTTTACTTTTCATTTTTCCTGCAATCAGGTTTTCTTCTTCCGTTTGCGGTTTTCCTTTTAATTTGGAATTCTCTTGGGGATTTTCTTGCTTTTGAGCAGCTTTTTTTAGCTTTAACTCTCTATCTTCCGCCCGAATACTTTCTGCCATGATGAACCTCCTTAGCGCCGTCAGTATATCATATTTTCTGAAATTTGTCAAATAAAGCCGAAAATAAATTGCTCTTGACATTTTGAAATCAAGGATCTATAATGCGCACCATCTTAAATTTTAATTTGAAGAAAGGAAAATAGATCGTATGAGTTTACAAACATTTTTTAATCCGAAATCTGTTGCGGTTGTTGGTGTTTCGGCTGATGAATCGAAACTGGGAGCCGTTGTTTTTAAAAATTTGATTGATGCGGGTTTTTCGGGAAATCTTTATGGTGTTAATCCGAAATTGGCCGGTCAGGAATTAAAGGGCAAAAAATGTTTTGCTTCAACGCGTGATATTCCGGAACCCGTTGATTTGGTTGTCCTATTGGTACCGGCTCGTTTTTGTGAAGCCGCAGTGGATGATGCGATCGCTAACGGCGCCAAGAATATCAGTATCATTACCGCCGGATTTGGTGAAGCTGGGAATAAAGAATTAGAATTAACAATAGCTAAAAAATGTTTGGATGCGGGGATCAATCTGTTGGGCCCCAACTGTTTGGGACATATTTCTACCTTTGATAAATTAAATGCATCCTTCGCACCGTGTTTCCCGATCAAAGGAAATGTGGCCTTTATTTCTCAATCAGGTGCTTATTGCAGCGCCATTTTGGATTGGGCTGAAGAAAAAGGAATCGGTTTTTCACACTTCATCTCCATCGGAAATAAAGCCGATTTAAACGAAGCCAGTTTATTGGAAGCCATTCAACACGATCCGAACACAAAGGCATTTGTATTCTACTTGGAAGGTCTGAAAAAAGGACAAGAATTTTTACGTGTCCTCAAGGAAGTTTCTAAAACAAAACCTTGTGTGATTATGGAACCCGGAAAATCCAGTAAAGCCCAAGCAGCCAGTTTATCTCATACAGGGTCTTTGGCTCCTAACTATCGTGTGTTGGAAATTGCTTTACAGCGCAGTGGTGCTATCCAAGTTTATACAACACGTGAACTCTTCGGTGCTTTGGAATTGTTGCAGAATGTGAACCACACGGACTTTGGCGGTTCAGTCGGTATTTTGACAAACGCTGGTGGTGTGGGTGTGTTGGCTTCTGACCTTTGTGAAGAAGCAAAACTGGATCTTGCCCGCCCGTCTGAGGCCACAATTGAAAAATTGCGTGCCGTTTTAACACCGGAAGCTTCCGTCGGTAACCCGATTGACGTTGTCGGTGATGCTAAGGCTGATCGATATGAAAATGCTCTGCGGGTACTGTGTGAATCCGGTGAATACAAAAACATTATTGTCCTGTTGACGCCGCAAATGTCTACAGAACCTAAGGAAACGGCTGAAGCGATTGTCAAATTGGCACCCCAATTTAAGAATGTGAATATTTTTTGTTCTTTCATCGGCGGTTCCCGTGTCCGTGAAGGCGTTGAATTGTTAAAAGCGGCCAAGATTTTAACTTATGATTATCCGACTGACTGTGTGCGTTTGCTGGGTTTGATGAAAGCCCAAATGGCGTTTAAAGGCCTGCCGGAAGTTAAAGCCGAAATCGGAACTGCTCCGGCCGAAATTAAAGCTGCCGTGGCGGATGCCGTGTCACAAGGATTGGCTTCCTTGCCGCAATCAACTATGAACCTGATCATGGATCATTACGGTATTGATTATCCGAAATGTGGTAACTTCACGAATAAGGCCGAAGGTTTGGCTTTTGCCAAAAACATTTTCCCGGTTGTGTTGAAATTATCGGCACCGGATGCGCTGCATAAAACAGAAATGAAAGGGATCTACCTGAACATTGATTCCGAAGCTAAATTCAATGAAGCCTTTGATGCTTTGACCACAACAATTGCAAAGTTCCAATTAAAAGGCGCCAGCGTCCTCATTCAAGAAATGATTACCAAGGCTACTGAAACGATTATCGGTGTCAATTCCGATAAGAACTTCGGTCGTGTGATGGTGTTCGGTACCGGTGGTATTTATACGGAAGTCATGCGCGATACGACCATGCGTATTTTACCGGCCAATGACTTTGATGCTATGATTAAGGAAACCAAGGTCGGTATCATCTTAAACGGTGTTCGTGGTGAAGAACCCAAGGCCGTTGGCCCGCTTGCCGATACGTTGGCTAAAGTTCAAAAGTTGGTTTTGGAAATTCCCGAAATCAAATCTATTGACGGCAACCCTGTGTTGGTTACCAAAGACCGTGCCGTTGTGGTTGACTTCAAGATGCTATTAAAGTAATCCAAAAGTCAATAAAAATGCCTCATCTGTTGATGGGGCATTTTTTTATTGCCGTTTGTAAAAATAAAATCCCGTTACGGCTGCCGTTAGAACCAGGCCAAATAGAAACGCTTTTTCAATCGGCAGGTTCAATAAAATCGGCGCATACCCCAGATAAGTCCCACAAACACAGGTAATAAAGATGGCCGGCAAAACGGCAATCCACTCATTTTTCTTGTGTTCCCTTAGATATAAAGCCCCGACCCACAGCATAATGGTTGCCAACAATTGATTGGCCCAACCAAAATAAAGCCATATTTTATTCAGGTCAATCAGGGCCATCCCGACCGCCAGTCCCAGGATAAACAGACTTAAAATTATGCGGTTTTTTAAATTTTTCTGATTTGATTTTAAAAAGTCTGCGCACGATAAACGAGCTGATCTAAGGGCTGTATCACCTGTCGTAATGGCCAGAAAAATGACGGATAAAATGGCTAACGTTCCTCCCCATTGTCCCAAAAATGCTTTGGATATTTGGGAAACAACGGCACCGGCATTTCCCGTTGGCCCCAAGGCGGCATTCAGACCTGCCGTTCCTTGGTAGAATGCAATCCCCAAGGTTGCCCAAATCAGGGCAATAAAGCCTTCTAAAATCATCGCCCCATAGAAAATAGGTCGTGCATATTTTTCGTTTGTCAGGCATCTGGCCATCATCGGTGATTGTGTGGCATGAAATCCGCTGAGGGCGCCACAGGCAATCGTAATAAACATTAAGGGAAATATCGGCCTACCCGTCGGGTTTTGATTCAAGACTTTCAGGTTGGGGTAAAAATCCATATTTTTCCAAAATAAGACCCCCAACAATAAAATGGTTGAGATAATCAGGCATGCCCCGAAAATCGGATAGAATCGACCGATAATCTTATCAATTGGAAGCAAAGTTGCCAAGAAATAGTATCCGAAAATCAGACCCAGCCAAATCATAAAGGGCCATCCGCTCATGCTTTCCAAGAGGTGTGCAGGTGTCTGGGCAAAGATTGATCCGACCAAGGTGAGTAACAGGACCATTAATATAATGAAAAAAAAATGGAATTTGGATCCGAAGTATTTTTGAACAAAGGTCGTCATGGTTGATCCGCCGTTCCTTAAAGAAATCACCCCTGATAACATATCATGAACGGCACCGGCAAATATGGAACCGAAGACAATCCAAAACAGGCATACAGGTCCATACAACGCCCCCAAGATAGCGCCAAATACAGGTCCTAATCCTGCAATATTTAAAAATTGTATCAGGAATATTTTACTCGGCTTCATCGGCACAAAATCAACCCCGTCCGCTAAAGCTTGCGCCGGTGTTTTATTTTTGCTGTTAATGCCTAAAATTTTCTCCACAAAAAAACCGTAAATCAAGTAACCGCCGAGTAATAAAACGCTTGCCAATAAAAATAAGACCATAATAATTCTCCTTTTTCAAACAGGTTACATCTTTTCTTATTCAATTTCAACAGAAAAGTATTGACATTCTTTCTGGGAGTATGATATGAAAGAAATAGCTTAAATCAGGTGAAAGGTGAACAGGAAATGAATAAAATAATCCGGAACATGGGATCGGAATTGGGTCGTGGAATTGTTGAAATGATGGGCGTTTTGGCAATAATGGGTGTCTTATCCATTGTTTCTGTCTTTGCGTATAGAAGGGCCATGGATAAAACACTGACGGTTGAAATTGTCAATACTTTGGCTCAACGGGCGATTATTGCCGCCTCGCAAAAAGAGTCTGGCTCTGAGGTTAATTTGGAAGAATTTGCCGAAGATACCTATACGAAACAATATAATATTACTTATCAGGATGAAGATGATGAGTTTTTCTCCATCACAATGGAAAATGTGCCTGATGAAATTGTTCAGGGAATTGCCTCCATGAAATGGAAGATACCGTATAATATTTATGTCAACGGGATTCAAATTGATGACTATGATTTTTCTAAAAAATTACCTAAGACCTCGTTTGCTGTTTTTTATGTAAAACCGGCCTATGCCGACGAGACCAGCAATCAGCTTAAATTTATTTTTCATAAAAAGCTGGAAGCCTACGAAAAACACCCTTATATGGATCCTGAAACATGTACCGGTACAGGTGGTCGTTGGGATGGTCGTCGGTGTTTTTGTGATGGCAAAGATATGACGGCATCGGGTTGTAAATCTTGCAAGCCTTATTTGGAAGATGGAATTTCCAAATGCGGACAAGGGGAGACTCAAGATGAAGATGATGAAGATGTTATATGTTATCGTGATTCAGAATGTCGTGGCTGTTTAGAAATATGTGATAACGGAAAATGTGTATTGGATGAGGATGATGAATGCGATGGAAATCATTATTGGTGTGAAGGGAAGCAAATAGTTTCCTGTATCAAGACCGGTAGCAAGGATACATCTTGTGCCACTCAAAAACCGGTTATTGAAAATTGTGGTGAAGATCGTATCTGTTCAATGGCAAGCGGTAAAGCCGAATGTGTTAATCCGACGAATTGTGATGTGGGATATTTTAAGGCCGAAAGCAGTGATGAATGCATTCCCTGTTCTGAGATTCGACAGGAGGGTGAATATAGTTGGTTTGCCGACGCTAAAGTTTCCGATTGTGAAAGTTGTCCGAATATTGATATCATAAACATTTCCGGAAATGAATACTGTGCTCCCAAATGTGGAACTGGTCATAAACGTAATAAGAATGGCCTTTGCGAAAAAGTTGGCTGAGATTCGGGATATTTTAAGAGGAGCGAAGAAGGCTGTATTTTTGCGACCAATCGCCAAATAATTAATCCCCTCCATCGCGAGGGGATTTTTTTTAAAACAGGCTCTGTACCTACATCATACCCGGGAATGCGAATCGGGTTAAAAGGGTTAGCCTTTCAAAAATAAAGATTTTTTATGTTTCGATTATCGACTCATTTTTTACCCTTTGTTTTTGGCCGTCTTTTTGTCCAAAAAATAGGCTGGAATTAATTCCTAAAACACAAGATGTATGAATCATTTTTCCATATGTTGCGTCAAGAAAAATATTCTCAATCAAAATGCAAAAAGAGGTTGTCTTTTTCAATTTTTTTTGGTTAAGTTGAGAAAGTCAAAAAAAGAAGGATTTTTTATGGAATTGTCACAAGACAGAATTAAGGATCAATGGAAACGGGTTTGTTCCCGGATCCAACAGTCCGAATCGAATCGCTTTGCGGTTCGGTGGTTGTCTAAGATTGTTCCGGCCGGGATTGAGGGGCATCAGGTTTCCCTTTTGGCACCCTCGTCTTGTATTCATGAACTCGTTAAACAAAATTATGCGGATCAAATTTTGGCACTTTGGCGTGAAGAAAATGCCGATGTGGAAAGTTTGGACCTCAGGCTTTCGGCATCTGTCACTCCGGAATTACCGCTTAATTCGCCGGCCTTGCTAAAGCCTGTAACGCCGGTTTCTTCCGTGGTTGAAAATGAACCTGATCCCGATTATCCCAAATCTTTATTGAACCCCAATTACACCTTTGATAATTTTGTAGTTGGTTCTGCCAACCAATTCGCTTGTGCGGCAGCCCGTAAAATTGCCGAAGATGATTCGGTTTCCTTTAACCCGCTTTACATTCATGGCGGGTCAGGACTGGGAAAAACACATTTGATGCAGGCGGTGGCCTGGCGGTTGAAAGAGCGTTGCCCGGATAAAAACGTTCTTTATTTATCATCCGAACAATTCTTTTTGTGCTTTATGAAAGCGCTGCGTGAGAATCGCAGTAATCGGTTTGAAGGAACGGCTAAATTCAGGGATATTTTCCGTTCGGTTGATGTGTTAATGATTGATGATATTCAATTTATTTGTGGTAAAGAATCAACACAGGCCGAATTTTTTAACACCTTTAACTATTTAATTGCTTGTGGAAAAAAGGTTATTTTATCGGCCGATTCTTCGCCGCAAAGTCTCTATGCGATAGAAGAACGCCTGAAGGCCAAATCAGATGTCATAGGTTTGGCTGACCGTCTGAAAACCCGTATTTCTCAAGGCCTTGTTGTTGATATTTTGCCGCCTGATTATGAATTACGTCTGGCAATCCTTGAGGCCAAAGCCAAAAAATTATCGACTTCCGTTCCTCGGGAAGTTTTGGACTTTTTGGCCAAAAATATAACGGCCAGTGTTCGTGAACTTGAAGGGGCATTGAAACGTATTACCGCTCATGCGGAATTGATCGGGGATCCGATTAATTTGGCCACCACACGAAATGTTTTAAAAGATTTATTAAAAATTTCGGATCGTCCGATAACGATGACGGAAATTCAATATGCCGTTTGCGGGCATTATCAAATTGGCCTGACGGATTTAAAATCCACCCGACGGGAACGGCGCATTGCACGGCCGCGGCAATTGGCAATGTATTTGGCCAAAGTATTGACGCCTCTCTCGCTTCCTGATATCGGTAAAGCCTTCGGACGCGATCATACAACGGTGATGCATGCCGTCAAAACGATGGAAAACCTGCTTTGCCGTGATAAACAACTCTCAATTGATGCGGATATTTTGTCCCGTCGCCTTAAAGGAGAACCTATTTGAGTACTTTTGGCCCCCCGTTTTTACTCGGTTTTGATGAAATTGAAAACATGTTGGCCAGAATTACAAAAACGGCTGATGGTTTTCCGCCATATAATATTGAACAATTAACACCAGATTTGTTACGGATTACTTTGGCTGTGGCAGGTTATGCCGATTCGGATTTGGATATCACGCTTGAGGATAATCAACTCATGGTTCGCGGTCGTCAAAATCAGAATCCTGAAAGAAGGTATTTATATCGGGGTATTGCGGGTCGCTCTTTCATCAAAACATTCGTGTTGGCCGACGGTATGACGATTGAAGGGGCCTCATTAGAAAATGGGTTACTGAATATTGATCTGAAAAGACCGGTTAAAACCTCCCATATCAGGCGGATAGAAATTAAAACGAAGTCGCAACCGGTTCTGATTGGTCCGGGTCGGAGGAAGAAATAATGGCGAATTTGGATAATTTGATTCCGGATATTTTGGATTCGGGCGACGGTATTACGGTTGATGAAGCTTATATTAAGCGGGAAGTTAAAAATTTCCGACCGGTTTATTCGGTTTATGATGCCCAAGGTGAATTATTGGCCTATGCCGCCACGCGGCAAGAGGCGCTTCGTTTTGCCAAACGAAATGACCTGATTGCTCAAGATGTGCAATAAACAAGAACTTATTCATCCCCTATTTTAAGGGCTTCAATAAAGGCATTCTGCGGGATTTCAACTTCACCGAATTGGCGCATCCGCTTTTTCCCCTCTTTTTGTTTTTCCAACAATTTCCGTTTACGCGTGATATCCCCGCCGTAGCATTTGGCCGTTACATCTTTACGGAAAGCCGAAATATCTTCGCGTGCGATAATTTTCCCGCCGATACTGGCTTGGATGGGAATTTTAAACTGATGCCGCGGAATCAGGTCTTTCAAACGTTCACAAATTTGCCGACCGCGCCGTTCGGCCTGTGATCGGTGGGCCAAAAAGGCCAAAGCATCCACCTGTTCCCCATGGACCATAATATTGACGCGTACCAAATCACTGGCTGCATATGCCGCCAATTCATAATCAAAACTGGCATATCCGCGGGAAATGGATTTTAAGCGATCATAAAAATCAAACACAATTTCGTTTAGGGGCAATTCATAAACGGCCATAGCCCGATCCCCGACATAGGTCAAATCTTTTTGGATACCGCGCCGTTCGGTGCATAATTGTAAAATGCCGCCCAAATATTCATCTGGTGTCATAATGGTTGCCCGCACCCATGGTTCCTCAATTTTAGAAATACGGGTTACATCGGGCATATCGGCGGGGTTATGCATTGTCATCACTTCCCCGTTTGTCAGATAAACTTTGTATGCCACACTGGGGGCCGTTGTAATCAGATCCAAATTGAATTCACGCGACAACCGTTCCTGAATGATTTCCATATGCAATAGGCCTAAAAAGCCGCATCGGAACCCTTGACCCAAAGCCATGGATTTATCGGGTGTAAATTCAAAACTGGCATCATTTAGCTGTAACTTAGCCAGTGATTCTTTTAAGTTCTCATAATCACTCATATCCACCGGGAAAAGTGAGCAAAACACAACCGATAAACTGGGCTTAAAACCGGGCAGAGGGGTAGCCGTCGGATTTTTTTCATCCGTTATGGTATCCCCTACACGGGTTTCCCCAATGGATTTAATCCCGCAAATCACGAAACCGAGTTCCCCTGTCCCCAACATATCCGTATCCTTCATTTTCGGGGTAAAGTAGCCACAGCGCTCTACCTTATATGTGGCTTTTGTGGCCATCATTTGCAGGGTCATTCCCTTGCGTAAAACACCATCAACAATACGAACCAAAACTACGATACCCAAATACGGGTCATACCACGAATCCACTAACATGGCTTTTAGGGGTGCTTTTTCATCCCCTTTCGGTGCGGGGAGTTTATTGACAATGGTTTCCAAAACTTCATCAATGCCAATTCCCGTTTTGGCAGAAATCAGAGGGGCATCTGTCGCATCAATGCCGATCACATCTTCAATTTGTTTTTTGACACGATCGGGTTCTGCCGCCGGCAAATCAATTTTATTAATGACTGGTACAATTTCGTGATTAGCATCCAAGGCTTTATAGACATTGGCCAACGTTTGGGCTTCTACACCTTGTGAAGCATCAACAACCAACAAAGAACCTTCACAGGCGGCCAGCGAACGGCTGACTTCATATCCGAAATCCACGTGTCCCGGTGTATCAATCAGGTTTAAAATGTAGTCCTTATAGGTCAGACGAACGGTTTGTGCCTTAATGGTAATACCGCGCTCCCGCTCAATATCCATATTGTCCAAGAGCTGTTCTTTCATTTCCCGATCGGAAACGGCGCCGCATTTTTGGATCAGGCGGTCGGCCAAAGTGCTCTTCCCATGGTCAATGTGGGCTACGATTGAAAAGTTGCGAATATGGGATAAATCTGTCATGCCGACGACTTTAACAGAAAATGCCCCAAAAATCAAGATATTTTCCGCTTTAAAAAACGAATTCCTAAGTAAATCCCCGATAAAATAAACGGTATAAAATAATAAAATACACGAAACAAAACAAGGGCTGCTAAAATACCTGCTTTTTGTGCTAAGGTATGTGGAAACAGGCTCAGAAAGGTCCCTTCAAAAACGCCTAGTCCTCCGGGAACCTGTGTGGCAAAACCGATAGTTTGTGCCATCATAAAAATCATAAAAGCCGATGTAAAATGTGTCGGAACAAAAAAGCAAAGAATGACATAAAAACACAGAAATAAGGTAATATTATCCCCCAGACCTACAAGGATTTGTCCTACGCTTTCTTTACCTGTCGGAGCTCTCAGAGTTAATTTTCTCCATTTTAATATTTGTTTCCGATTAATGATAAAAGCGTAATAGAGTAGAAACAGAATAATTGTTAAAATGGCTAAATTATTTATTTCAAACTGGTGCGCTACAAAAAATCTTGTCCCTGCCGAATGTAATAAAACGGCCGTTTCAAATGAAGCCAAAAGCCCGATCAAGACACTCAGGGTGTCAAAAATAACCATTTTTAAGATGTTCAGACGGCTGATTCCCTGAGGACGATAGAATAGATAACGAACAGCTCCTCCTGCAGCATAGGTATGGCCGGTTGTGTTGCTGAAGGCAAAGCTGATACTTGAAGCTTCTAATACCTTGGTGTAGGGTAATTTGCAATTAATATATCGCAAGGCCAATAAATCATATCCCGACAGGATCAGGTAATTGAGCGAAACAACCGTTAAAATTGTTAAAATGAGCCATCCGGGGGTTTCCAGTAAAGTTTGCCACAGATAGTGCCAACCCACCAAATGAATTTCTCTGGCGATCAACCAGACGGCGATTCCAAAAAACAAAAAGCCTGCAAAGCGGATAAGACGATCCAACATCAGAACATCAACGTTGCCCGAATAGAACTGACTGTTGCGGTATGATGATCGGGATTAGCTCCGGGATTGACATAGAATTGAATATCGGGTGTGATGGTCATAAAGTTGGAAACACCCCAGGCCCAATAGGCTTCTAATACATTTTCCACAGACCTTGTTCCCGCACCGTTGATACGTTTGTTTAATTTATTAACGGCTCCCGCCAGGCCGATTTGATCCAAAGCATTTCGGTTAAAGGGATTATTATAAACAACGCCCAAAGAATAAGATTGTCTGATGCTGACAGGTGAGTTTGCAGCCCCGTTTATCCGTCCGAAAACAGCCCATTTAGCTCCGATGTTTTGTTGCAGGTTGAGACTCCATCCGTTGCTGCTGCCGGGTTGTTCGGAAACATCGGGCTGATAGTAGTATAACAAACTATATGTTCCTTGCCCCAGACCCTCAATTTTTGGAGAAAAGGTAACGCTGCCAAAAGCGGTGTATTTGCCTTTCCCGAATTTATGCAGGCTGATGGTTTCGCCCGAGATATTATGGGCATCCTGAAAGCCGGCAGAAATACTCCATAAATCATCGGGTGCAAATGTTGCATATGCTCCCAAGCTGGCAGTCGGATATGTTTCCGATGCATTTTGCGACAGGGAAAAGTTTAAAAAGTTAATTTGCTGATTTGAATTATAGGTTCCGCCGTCAAAATTATATATCGGGAATTGTCCGATTGTGACGGAAAGCCCATCCAAAGCTCCCGGTAATTGATGTGTATAGCTCAGCTGATCAAAATAATTGGCAGTGGTTGTATAATCGTTAAAGGCCGAAATAACCCCTATTCGATTGTTGATATTTTGTGCACTTTTCCCCCAGTATCGAACGGCTGTATAAGCAATTTGCAAGGAACCGCTGCCGATTTTATCCGATTTAAACATATCCCAATTTGCCGTCCCGTAGTATTGTGTCTGCCACGGTGTCCCTTTTCCGTTGGGTGCGGCTCGTTGGCCTAAAAAGGATATATCCAATGAATAGGTCAGCCCTGCTTTTTGGCTGAGCCAATTTTTAAAATTGGCATAATCTTGTTGTAGGGTATATTCTTTCGCTAGTAAATTTCTGGCAAAGCCGTCCGACCGCCGATTTTCCCCGTTTTTGGAATTGGCTGCTAACGCTGTTGTATGCACGCACAATAGGGTTAAACAAATCCCACATAATAAAAATTTTTTCATGATTTCTCCTGTTTCTATATAAGGGGATATAGGTCAGAGAAATCTAAAAAAAAGACAGACAAAAGAATGGGATTAATGATGTAATGGGACGGCTGCTCATAAATGATATGTCAGTTTTTTTCCTAATCAAACAACTTACCCAATATACCCGGGGCCATGGAACTCAAGGCTTTAAAGTCAACTTCGGGATTGGAAATCGGACCCCTTAAATCATATTTTGCTCCCATCAGGCCGCCTCCTTTTCCGTCTTTGAACAGGCCGCCGATCAGGGGAATCTTCCCCGGTAAACTGTTAATCATATAGGCCGGTATCACCGATCCCGACAGATTGGCGGAAGTATGAACAATCTCTCCGTCAAAGGTAATTCCCAAACTGTTACCGGCCAAGTATCCTTCCTCAATCGCAATTTTAAGGATGGCATCCGGATCAATTTTAAAGGGAATACTTCCTTTTTCAAAAAATAAATCTTCTCCGCGAATGGCATCAACAATACCCAAAATGGTAAAAGCCTGCACCAAAAAGCCCGGTTCTTTTAAAGACAGATCCTCAACTTCTATCATGCCGTTAAATCCGCCTTTTTCTTTTTGATGGGCATTCAGGACAAATTTTCCCTTTGCTATTTTCTCTGTGATTCCCAGGTATTCCAACAAAGAACCGAAATCTGTTGTATCGGCCATTAAAATTTCTTTTTTCGGCAGATAGCTTAAGTTAAAGGGCGTACCGGCTACAGCGTTTAACGATAGGTTCTGCCACCGGTTATTGACCTTTTCCCCTGTACCCATGATGTTGGTGATAGGCTTACCTTCTTTTAGAATTAACCGTTTTAAGGAAATATTAAAATCAATATTATCCGGTATAGGGAAGGGGTCAGACGGCTTTACTTCTTCTCGTTTGGGGACTTGATAAATACCGGCCATGTTCCAGGATTGTCCGTCTAATTTAAATGAAACGCCTTTATTTGACCTTAGATTTAAGGTTGCCTTTAAATCGGTTTTTGGGGCAATCACTTCATTCAACTGAACCAGATAATCATCTTTGTTTAAGGTGGCATTTCCCTGAATGGAAATCGGGTTCAATCCCTTTTCATCCACAGATCCTTGGAATTGATAATTAAGAGTAGTTTTATTCCCCTGATTCGTTAATGTCGCCTTCAGATTTGCTTTTACTCCTTTTGGTTTTTGAACGGTTAAAGGATATAAATTCATTTCGGTGTTTTTAAAGTCAATTTCTACTTTTCCCGATAGTGTATTCCCAACTGTTTCCTGTAGGACAGCCTGTATACCCATCGATCCGTTTAAATAGTCTTTAAAGGCCGGGAAAAGTGGGTCTAACTCTGTATCTCCAGGTGTCATATTCAGCTGATATTTTGATGAAATATCTGTTTTTTTTCGGGCTGTAAAAAATTCTGTCCAACTTAAATCAAGCGGTATGCCGGCAATGACTCCTTTCCCTGTCAAATCTAACTTTTGATTATCAACCAGTAAGTTTAATTCTCCTTTTTCCAACTTGTAATTATCAATCTGGGTCGGGAAGACAGCATCTGTGATATCGGCTTGAACATTGGCTTTAACATGCTCGGTTGTTAAATCGTCTATCAACGGGAAAGATAGATCTACATGAATGGTTCCGTTCCCGCCGGTTTGTTGTGGTTTCAATCCAAACATCTGCGCAAATTCCAATGGTTTTTAAAAAATCAGGGAAATGGCATCCTGAACGGGGCCTTTAATATCTAATATAATTTTTGCATTTGAAACTTCATCCTGCAATTCTGTCAGATCAACACTGGCTTTTGTTAAGGATAGATTTCTAACCGTTCCCTTGTTACCCGTAATCAAAACACGGTCGGGATATAGCTGTACCGTTCCCGAGAAATTTTGAATGGGGGTCATCTCATCCAAATATCGGATCTGAACACCGGATACCGGTAATTCTCCGTATAAATCCGTTAATTCAGCGCCTGAAAAATATAGTGTGAAATCGGCTTTTTCAACCTGTCCTTTTCTTAAATTTTCTTTGACCCACGCATGGGCATTGGGCCCTGTTGCTACCGGCCAAACATCAGGTACCTGTTCGATCGGTAAGGAAGATAAGGTGGCCTTCAAGACAATTTTTAAATTTTCTATCGGTTTTCCTGATAAAATACTGTTTAGTCCGGTTACATCAACCTGCAGCTGTGCCGTAATACCGCTGCTCAGTTGAACGGTTGATTTGGCAATTTTAACTTGTTCCAGGGCAGCACCGACGGCGCCGTTGATTGTAGCTGAATTAATTTCGTAAACATTGGTTAACGGTTCGGGCAGGTTTAATTTTCCGGGTTTCAGTGTTTTTAATTGAAAACTACCCTTTTTAAGGCAGGAAAGGATATCCTGACAATTTTTTTCAAAATCAAACAGACCGTTTATTTTCCCGCGAATATTCAGTTCGGCCTCCTTTAAAGCAGGAATATCACGTCCCAGTAGAGTCACATTGAAGGAATCAAATTCGGCTTCAAAACTCATCAGGCGCTCTTTTCGGTCTATTTGGGCTTCCGCCGAAAGATGGGTTTTTTGCTCTTGTAAATACAAGTCACCAGACAGTTTTAAGATCCTT
>Ga0310690_10005023_pt1 | contig 18286 bp, 15 predicted proteins | sample AusTroGonzalo_MG_2_FD_207661 | JGI IMG/M metagenome (GOLD analysis project Ga0310690, IMG submission 207661) | Bovine rumen microbial communities from tropical cattle in Woodstock, Queensland, Australia - Gonzalo_04 (v2) (version 2) | ecosystem: Host-associated > Mammals > Digestive system >...
TAGGCGAGGACGGCATGGTATGGGACACGCGCAGGCTGATTCAGGAGGCGCACTGGTTCTTCACCCGTAAGAGCGGCAAGACGGAGCTGGGCGCGGCTGAGGACTTCACGGAGGTTTGTTTCCTCGGTGACGTGAACGGCCAGGCGTTGATATGCACCAACTCCGGTGAGCAGAGCCAGATAGCATATAAGGCCATCCGCGAGTTCGCCATGCAGATAGACCCGACTTGCACGAACCGCATGGGCGGCAAACTGTTCCGCATGACCCGCAACGGCATGAACTGGCAACCAGGGCACCGAATGAAAGGCGAAATCAAGTGCCTGTCGGCTGGTAAGACCTCGAAGGACGGTCTCTATGCGAGCGTCGTTCATGCTGACGAGCACGGCCAGGCGCGATATGTGAACGGCGTGAGCGACATGCAATCGACGGTGGAAACGGCTTGGGGCTCCACTGGTCCCCGTCGTGAGAAGCTGCTGCTGCACACCACCACCGCCGGAAAGGTGAAGGACGGGCCATATAAGACCAAACTCGAACAAGTGGAAGCCTCGCTGCTTCAGGAACTCGACTACCCGCTGGGCGAGCCGCACCGCACACCCGAAGACTACTGGACGGCCATGCTCTTGCAACTCGACAAGTGGGAGGTCACGGACGACCTGACGAAGCTCGACGACCCCGAACTGTTCAAGAAGGTGAACCGCTCGATAGGCACGACGGTGCAGCCGACCTACTACCGCGAACGACTCCACGAAGCAGCCACCGGCACCGACGACACGAAGCAGGAGGTGCTGACGAAGGACTTTAATATGTGGCAGAGTGACCGCTTCGTGAAGTGGCTCAGTGGTGACCAGATACGGCCAAGGCAGGTGGAAAGGCGCATCACGGATTGCAAGTACGAGGACGGTTGGAACATCTTCGTGGGACTCGACTTCGGAGGGAATGATGACCTCTTCGCCATCACCTATCTGGGCGTGAACTACCGGCAGTACATGCCAGCCGACCAGCGGATGTTTGCCGATACCGAGGCGTGGATCGTGGAAGCCGCGATGAATGACAGCCCCAACCGTGCGCTGTATGAGATGTGGGCGGAGCAGGGTTGGCTCAAAGTGTGTCCGGGCGAGGTGTTCAATCCCGACTACGCCATCAACGACCTCATGGCGAAAAACCAGCAGGGACTGAATCTGTTTATGTTCGGGTACGACCCCGCGCAGTCGATTCAGCCCATCAACACCATCAAGGCGTGGTTGCAATCCCTCGGCATCGACGCGGCGACGATTAAGCGCATGGTAGTGCCCGTGCCGCAAAGTTTTGTCAATATGAACGGACTGATTCAGAAGTTGGAGTGGCTGCTGCTCGGTCAGGAGTACAACATCGACAGCGGCGGTTGGAGTTACACCAACGACACCCCGTTTCTGTATTTGTCAAACAGCCCATTGTGGCCCTGGTGCTTCGGCAATGCGAAGGTCGAGATTTCATCGAGCGAACTCCGGGCGATTAGGAAAACCCAGCAGCACACGAAGATAGACCCCATTCATGCGCTCCTCGATGCGTGCTATGTGTTTGATCTGAGCGAGGGGAATGTGCAACAATAAGAATATAAGAACAAAGTATGAAAGAGAAAGTACCGCGAAAGCGGAAGAAATGGAAGCGCAACCGATGTGAGAATTGTTGGTGGTTCATGTCTGGACTACCAGACGAGGGCTCATGTTGGAAACCGCATGGAGGTCGTATCGGCTGCTGGGAGTCAGACCCAGCCTGCCGCGACTTCAAGTTTGATAAACTTATAAAACGATAGGAACTATGATTATAGTCAAGACAAAGACAGGCACGCACTTCGTAAATGAGAAGTGCGTGCGGAAGGTGTGGCATGACAAAAACAATGCCAAGGTGTGGATCACCGACGGGAACGGTGGCATCGAAAACATCGCGGACGTGGAGATGGTGACATATACCAGCGACGCGATAAAGGTGGACTATGAGGACAAGGGTAGCATGGTAAAGTATCTAGAGCAGCAGCGCAGTGAACTGTGCAACATTGTTGAGCGGTATCGGGCGAAGCTGCTCGACTTTGGGTGTGAGTTGTAGTAAACCCTCGACGGATTAATGAATGATTAATAAACGGTTACGACAATGAAACAGGAGAATCTTAATTTTTGGCATATCCCGCTTGGGATGTTGTTTGCCATCGTGGTGATTATGCTGATGATGTGCAGCTGTAAGAGCATAGAATATGTGCCTGTAACACAGGAACACACTGTACATGATAGTATCTATTTCACGCAGGTGGTGAGGGATAGTATCTATAGTCATGATAGTATCTATATCAAGGACAAAGGCGACACGGTGCTGATTGAGCGGTGGCACACGAAGTACAAAGAGAAAATTGTGCATGATACGACCTACATCGCCAAGGTTGATTCGATCCCAGTGCCATACGAGGTGACGAAGGAGGTGCCCGCTGAACTCTCATGGTGGCAGAAGGCCAGGATGAAACTTGGCGAGGCCCTGATACTGATACTCTCAGCACTCGCGGGGCTTGGGGTGTGGCGGATTTACAAACGATTGAAACCCTAAAACGATACAACTATGCTGAATAATATCTTGCGCGATCCGTTCGGACATTTCGGCAACATGCCAGAAGTGCCGGATAACAGAGACGACCATTACCCCAACGATGAGGGTGCTCGGTTGGCGGCTACGGTGTTCGGGTGCCTGTCCACCATCGTGGTGATGTTCCTGATAGTCATCCTGATGGCTGTGGTGCAATATCTGATAAAGTAAACCTATGCCCATATTGCTTGCAATCAATAGAAGGATTAAATTGTAAACGATGGAGATTACATTAGAGACAATCATCAGCGGCCTTGCGTGGCTATTCGGAGGCTCAGGGCTTGGCTGGTTTATCACCTGGCGATGGCAGAAGGCCAAGGCCAAGGCAGAGGCGAAACAGGCAGAAGCCGAAGCCAAACAAAAGGAGGCTGACGCGAAGACAGCCGAGATAGAGATGGCGCAGAAGATTCAGGACACATACCAGGAAATGCTCGAAGACAAGCAGAAGGAGGTGGCCGACAATCAGCGGCTCATTGCCGAGTTGCGCGAGGATCGTGACCATTACAAGAAGGGCTATGTGGAAATGCGCAGCGAGGTGGAAAAGCTGACCAAAGACTTCTATGATTTCAAACGTGAGACCATGACGGAACGCGAGAAGATGAAGAGCGACATAGCCCGTAACACCCGCATTGCCGAATCCTCCCGCCCTTTTATGTGCGGCCTTGCGCCAGAGTGCGCCAAGTGCGTCCCCGTAATCATCTCCGACGAAGGAACAGTTAAGCCAGGAGAGAAAAACAATCAGACGGACAAACATGAGATAGACCCTTACAACGACGACTGATGACTACGAGGATTAGCCAGCATTTCACGCTCGAAGAGTTCACCGCCAGCGAGACGGCGAAGGCCAAGGGCATCAGGAACAATCCAGGGCAGACCGACATCGTGAATCTCTGCGGATTGGTTCACAATGTCTTGGAGCCGTTAAGAAAGGCGATGGGGCATCCCATCAAAATCGGAAGCGGCTACAGGAGTCTCGCATTGAATAGAGCCGTGGGCGGTGTCAACAATTCCCAGCACATGCGTGGCGAGGCGGCAGACCTCTGCATCGATGGCGACATCCAGAAGGGCAAGCGGTGGTTTGAGTGGATCAAGACCCATTGCGAGTTTGACCAGCTGATTTGGGAAAAGAACCCAAAGACAGGCAACTATTGGGTGCATGTCTCTTTCCGCTGCGACGGCAAGAATAGAAAGCAAGTAATCAATAATCTCTTGAAATCGTCGTGATGACGACTGTTTTTTCATACAATGTTGGTTTAATAATTAAATTATAGTTTTAGGTGATACGATTCGTCTTCATAGATGAGTTAATATGTTATTAAAGGTTATCTTATTTACTATGGGCGGCAGCGGTCGCCCTTTTTTTGTGCTACCATCTTGCTGAGGTCAGCAAAATGATAGTAAACCACAAACCTCATTTCTTGCGAAAATAAAAAGGCAAGAAATGGCAATTCATTGGCAAGTTAAATTCCGTTCACTGAGGGCTAACGAGCTCTACACCGTAAACATTTACGACGACAACTACAGCGGTCAGCCGGTGCAGTTGATCGGTGCGGCGCAACCGTTCACCACCCAGGAGAGTGACGACACCGACATGTTTGCGACCGTCCGCACGCAAAGCGGTTATATCCGTATCGTGGACGATGGCACCATCAACTGGCGCGGCATCATTCCGACTACCGACATTGACCGCCCCGTTACACTGACCGACTCCAACGGTAACGTAAAGTGGCAGGGCTTCATGCAGGCCCAGAACTTCGGCGCAGAACTTTACGGAAACCCACAGGAGCGCGAGTTTCCGATACAGTGCTCTCTATCCGTCATCAGCCGTGAGGACATCACTAAATATAATAAGAAGATTCAGAACTTTGCATATCTGCTTCAGGAGATAGTCGACGCTATTCCGCAAGTGTGCCGACCTAAGACGATAGTTGTTCAAGGTGGTGCTGATGCAAAGGCGTGGCTGCTGAAACGAATAGACTGGTATAATATGTTGGAGGAAGACTCCGACTTTGTGCTTCAAGGCAAGTATGATCTGATGGAGTGCCTGGAGCAGATGTGCGACTTTTGGGGATGGTGTGCCCGCACGTATGGCGAAACGCTCTACTTGACCTGTGCCGAAGATAGCGGTGAGACGAATGCGCTCATTCTGCGCCATGACAGTCAGCAAGACGACCTCTACGACCTTGCCAACGGAACGGATGCCGGAACCATTGAAACGATGCTCTCAACCCTGACCATCGGCAATATCTTTGCAAGCACCGACAACAACGACTATCAGATGCGTGGGCCGAGCAAAGTAACGCTGACTGCTGACATCAACGAGACGGATGGCGACCTTATTGACCCTATGGATAGCAGGCTGAGAAAGGAAATGGTTTCGACACCTTGGAATGATGGCTATATCGTTGAAGATGTACACTATTCCGAAGACGTTCTGACTATTACAAGAAATGATTTTACTGGAAATGCGTTTCAGATATACGGGTCATTTAATGTAGCACACCATTTCGTAAGTGGTGGCGACCAACCTCAAAACTCACACTATGAAGAGGTTGGAGAGGTGATCCACTTTAAAAAGACTTCCGATCGTAGTCGCACTTTTGTACAGCTCATATCAGAGTATCAGCATACATTCGACGAGGGGTTCTTCCGTCTTTGGGGTACTGCCTATTGGAATGGCGAGAAGATGGACACCACAGAAGGGCGTTGGTTCTCCGGCGATGCCGATATGTGGATGCGCTTCGGTATCGGTTCTTCCAGACAGGATGCTACATGGTGGAATGGCAAGGAGTGGGTAAACAGTGAGACAATTTTCCGTGCCACTATCGGCAACCGCGACGATAATATATTCACGCGATGGTGGACGGGCAGTGTGTTTGATACCGCCATCGAGTCAAACATCATTGATGTCAGTCAGATGAGTGGTTACATCTACCTTGATTTTCTTGGAACCGACAGCACGCTTGTCGAAGAGATCAATGGCGAGCGTATGTTTGACCTTAAAGACTTCCGCCTCCAATTCACCAAGAATGATACGGTAATCAAGGACGGCCCATACCCCAATAGTGGCTATTATAACATTCAGCCAGTGGATGTGAAAAGCGAGCATATCTATAAATCTGCCAACAATAACCAGAATGTGCGTGAAGAGCGGGGAATCGACACCAACTTTGGCAGCGAAAACAATATGCGCTTTGGCTTTGGACTATTAGCCAACCCTGACAATACCTACATGACGGAGGTGCCATATAACGGATCGACGGCACGGCCTGAGCAGCACTTGGTGAATCGTATTGCCGCATATTGGGCCACGTCAAAACGCATGATACAATGCGAACTTTTGGCGCATAACGGTGTGGCAGCAACGGTGGCCAACGGCATCAATCCGAGAAACAAGGCCACGATAGACGGCTCAACGATGTACCCCGTGAGCATCAGCCGCGACTGGCGAGATGATGTTGTAAAACTGACGCTGCTGGAGGTCTGAGTAAACCCACGTCAGGCTTTTATACTAATAAAGGAGGTGCCTTCATTATTAATCAAGCAACCACCTTCGATAGTAATCAAGTTTTTAACCCATAAAACGAATAGAATATGATACAGTACGAAGTTTGCCTGAATCAAGGCAATGAAGCCCTACAGACGGGCAAATCAATTACGGCAAATGAGTTGCTCTTAACCTGCGATGAGAAAGCGTTGGCGCGTGAAATCCATCATCAGAATTCCCTCATACCAGAGGACGTTGCAGCCCAGGTGCTCGGCTACTTTGGCCGTGCCGCTGCTCAGCTGATGGCGATGGGCTTTGCAATTCAATTTAAGAACGGCAGCGATGTGCTCATGCGCATCTATCCTGACCTACACTTGAAAGGCGGCAATATCAATCTTGAGCGTGCCCAGCAGCTCGACCCAGAAGTCACAGACCTGACACTGGAGAACGCTGGCGACTTGGCCACAAAGGTAGGTGTCTCAGTGAAGGTTCGCTGCGAGACCGAGGTGAAGTTCACCGAACTTTTGGAAAAGGAGGGCTACAACATCGAGCGCAAGAACGTGCGCGAGGTGGCCTACGTCGCCAAGAAGACCGACGGTGGCGAAACACCCAGCGGTGGAGATAACCAGGGCGGCAACGGTGGCCAGCAGCAAGGCGGCGACAACGGCGGTAGCTTAGAACCATAAGTACTTTTGATGTTAATACGATATTTGACTTTACTTTACGCCATGACCGGCTCCCGCAGTGATGCGCGAGCCGGTCTTTTTTATGCCCGTTGGTAAACCTTAAACCTGATAATTCACGATAAATGTATGGCTGACAATAGCACCATAGAAATAACTGGGCTCAGCGAGTTCGAAAAGAAATTGGCTCAGCTGAAGACCGACAGCCCCGGATTCGAGAAACGACTTCGGGGTGTCATCCGCAAGATACTCGGTCATGCCCGTTCCAATCTTCGTAAGGATGCAGCCAGTGGCCTTCAGATGGATAGCGATCCACGCCACGCATACAAGGCCGTGCGTTTCGCCGTATATAAGCGGTTGTTTGGTGGTCAGATAAATATCCTGCAATCGCGCAAGGCGGGTGCTCCATCTGGCTACGAACCCCCAAGAACGCTTGCACAAGGACAGAGAGGCGGCAACAGGCGCGTCCGCACATCTCGCAACCTGAATAAATACGAAGGCGTAGATCGCGGATTTATCCTCCGTTGGCTGAATAACGGTATGACGAAGACAAATCCCCGTGTGATTCAGTTCACAGAGAACGACCGCCGCAAGGTGGATAAATGGAACAAGCACCCAAACACTGGCAATCGCGGGGCTATCAAAGCCCGTAACTGGTTCCGTGGTGCATCATTAGAAGAATTGCAAAAGGTTGCTGGCGAAATGCAAGCACTCATTGATAAAATCATTAAAGAAGAATTTGTATAAGATATGGCAGCAGACGTAATTACCAGGTTTAAGCTGGAAACCACCCAATACGATTCAGCCCTGCGGAATGCAACCAAAGCACTGAAGGACGTTGTACATCAGACTGAACTTGCCGGAAAGGATTTCAAGGAATTTTCTGATAAGGCGATAGAAGCAGCACGCGCACTTGGACAACAAGCGACGGGAGCATCAAATGCAAAAGACAAGGTTAAAGAGTTGGTCAGCTCGTATAATGAGATGGCCAAGACCTATAATCTTATGTCTGAGGCAATGAAGAAGAGCGAAGGTGGTAAAGCATTGTCTGCAAGTCTTCAACAACTCCAGCAACGTATTAAAGAGGCAAAAACCGAAATGAATGCCACGCCAGGCATACTCGACACCCTGGCATCTAAATTCGTTGTTAGTTTCGATGCAATGAAGATGTTTAACGTTGGCTTGCAAGCTGTTGAAGGAACGTTGAAAGTGGCGAAGGATGCTTTCTTCGCGTCAGAACAGAACGTCGACGAGTGGGGCAGGATTATGGCTTCATCGCAAAGCCTGTATGAGGGATTTGTGACATCGCTCAACAATAGTGACTTCACAGGCTTTATAACCCGTATTGACGACATTGTAAAAGCCGCTCGTGAGGCTTACAATGAATTGGATCGTCTTGGCACTATGAGGACGATTCAGGCACCTCAGACTGAGAGACAAAATTCTGAAAACGTCAGAATGCGCACAATGCTCATGACGGGACGATATATTGCACCATCAGATGGACGTGCGCCAATACCTGGAATGAAGACCGGCGACCTTTTAAGTCCTGCGCAAATCAAGACGTTAGAACGACAGTTGCAAGGTGGTATGAATACTATCATCAAGCTGACGCAAAATGAACTTGACCAGACAGGACGCGCTATCGAAGCCTACTATAACAAACTGGCTGTACAGAACGGAATGACATTGGAAGAGTTCAAGAAAGGAACGTCTTCTATGGCCGAGTTTGACCAGCGACAGGAAGGCTATCGTAAATATCAGCAATGGAGACAGGAGAACTCATTTACTGATATGTACGGTAATCGCCAAGTACGCGAGGGCAACCCATATCAGGAGTTTAAGAAATGGGGTACCTTCCGTGTTGATAAAATGGGCGAGAATAGTTTTAATGATCTTGTCGGACTCATCAGGCAACAGCAGCAGCAACAGAGCCAGATATATTCTTCTATCGGCCAAACCTATCGTACTATTAACCGTGCAGAGGGCATAACGGTTAAAGGAATTATAAATGGAGGCTCCGGCGGTCGTGGTGGCGGTAAAGGCGGTAGTGTCGGCTTGGGTGGAGAAAAAGACGAGTTTCAAGAGATGGAGGAACTGATAGGACTGATTAATATCCAACATCAGAAACTACAAGACCTTCAGAACTTAAAGCCGTTTGCTCAGACCGAAGAGGAACTAATATCACTGAATCAGCAAATTAAAGAGACCAACGACGAATACCAACGTCTGCTGAATCTCGGAAACGAGCCTGTGGAAGACCCGTTCACACCAGTGCTCCCACCATTGATGCAGTTGGATAGCATTCTGAAAGAGCTCAACGAGGAACTGAATAATGCCGAAACGCCTGAAGTATATCAGGACATTCTTTCTGACATTAAATCCATCAATCAGGAAATAGACAAATTCAAGGGTGTCAATACGGCACAAAAGACATCTGAAGGATGGAAAGACGCTGCGCAGGCAATATCATCGGTTGGTGCAGCCCTTCAGAGCATAGAAGACCCAGGGGCTAAGATAGTCGGCATCGTAGGACAGGCCATTGCCAATATCGCACTCGGTTTCGCTCAGGCTACGGCAACATCGGGAGCCGTCGGCGGTATCTTCGGATGGATTGCCGCCATTGCCGGAGGTCTCGCCACAATGACCAGCACCATTGCAGCCATTCACTCCGCCACGGGCTATGCTGAGGGTGGTATCGTGAAGGGTAACACATATAGTTCCGACCAAATCTATGCTGGTCTGAATGCTCAGGAGGTTGTGCTTAACCGTGCGCAGGCTGGCAATCTCGCGAGCCAGTTGCAGGAGATAGACAACGGTGGCGGTGGTGTGGATGTCGCCCGCATCAGCGGTGAACAGGTGTACATCATCCTGAACCGATATCTGAAACGCTCAGGGCGTGGTGAGATCGCTACGATGGGCACAAAGGAATAAAACTAAATACAAAAGATATGGCAATATTAGGCAACAACATTCTCATATTCTGGAATGACTCAGGAACGCAACAACTGATTGCTGGCACCCGTTCCAACGAGATAGTGAGTCAGGCTGGCTCCATCGAGATAGCATCAGCCACTCAGCAAGAATGGGAAGAGATTATCGCGGGCCGTAAGGCATGGAGCTTCAGCACGGCTTTCCTGCTGCTGACGGAGGCCGACGTGGAATATCTGCTGAAGGCGGGTCTGTTCTTCACCATTCAGGTGTGCGGGAGAAATGGCGGCGCGATGCTTCAAGGCAGGGCGATGCTCCAGACCGCCAAATACACGATGACCGAGGCGACACTGGCCAACGGCACATTCCAATTCAAGGGTTCGGGGCCGCTGGAGATGGTGACGACACCGAGTGAGTAAACCCCAAACCGCTTTTCGTGGGATATACAAAGAATAAAAAGTAAAAATCAATGAAGTGGTTAACGATTGAATATATCAAGCTCCATTCGCGTATCGACTACGATTGTGAGGACGCGGTATTGGAACTCTACGGCAACTCGGCAGAGCAGACCATCATGGAGTTGATTCGCCGCGACTATGACGACATCGTGGAGAACTTCGGCACCGATAAGCAGCCCATACCGGCAGACCTGATCCATGCGGCACTTATGCTCGTCGACGCGAGCTATCAATACCGCACGCCTGTATCTTCGCAGAACATCTATATCGTAGGCTATGCATTCGACATGAAAATCAAGCCCTATATGCGGCTGGCCGGAGGCAGCGTGGGTGACGATATGCGCAATAAGTATGTGTACAGGTTGCTCCAGCAGAAGCAGCTGCTCGATTATAAGTGCGAGGGTGTGGAAGACGATACGCTGACCGGGCTTTACAGTCAGATTGATACCTACACCAAGAAGTGGATGAAGATCAAAGACCCTGGCGCACAGATTCTCGCCGACATGAAGGCGCAGACCGAGCGGATAGAGCATGAGGTAGAGGAATATTTGAACCACATTAACGCATAGAAGATATGGACGAGAAATTCATCATACAACAAGGCGAGCGGGCTAAGTTCTTCGTGAAATCGATGAAGAACAACTTCAATTTCGAGGAGAACTCGTACTACCTCGAAATCCTCTACGGTATGCAGGGCAGGAAGATTATGATACCAAAGAGTGAGTTCCTGTATCTGAACAACCGCTGGGTGTTCTCATTCCCAACGACTGACATCATCGGCCCCGTTAAGGCGCGACTGGTGATGGAGTTGTTCGACCCTGACTGCCCAGACGATACCCGCGAAGAGGTGGACGAGCAGTATATTGCCTTCGTTGTGAGCAATCCGTGTCCACGGTTCTTCAAGTGTCCGCCATGCTGTAAGAAGCAAGACCGCGACATCATCTACGAGCGCACCGAGGCCAGCGACATCGCTGAGCGTTACGCAGTACTGGCCGACAAGGATGGTGTGAGGTTCAGAACCAGCGACGGAGACTATTTGTATGTTTTAAGAAACTTATAAAAAAATAAAAAGATATGGAAGACTACAGACTTGATCAATCAGGGCAGGAGGTTCAGGACATACTGAACGGTGCCGCCATGCAGTCGGATTTGACCGCAGAGAATGAACGTGCAGAACAGGCCGAGCAGACGCTCGACGGTAAGATAGACGACGAGGAAGCTCGCGCAAAGGCCGCAGAGAAACAGAACGCTGACGACATCGACGCAATTGAAGAAAAGATTCCGTCGGGTGCATCGTCATCAAACAAACTGGCTACCGAGAGCGAGATCACTACGCTTTCAGCCGCTATTGAAGCCATCCTCGCACTGATCCCGTCGGCAGCTACGGCATTGAATCAGTTGGCAGACAAGGCGTTTGTCAATTCGTCTATAGACACCGCCACGGCGGTGTTTAGGGGTACCTTCAACCTCGTAAGCGATTTGCACCTGGCACTCGACGCAACACACGCTCAGATTGGAGCCGCGCTGCTTAATGCTGTTCCGACAGCCGATAATAACGACTATGTATTTGTGCAAGTTCCCACGTCTGCCGGCACACCCACGGAGATTCGCGTTACAGAGCGTTACAAGTTCAACGGAGAATCTTGGTCATACGAGTATGATCTGAACAACTCAGGCTTCACCGCATCACAGTGGGAGGCTATCAATTCCGCCATCACGTCGGCATTGGTGACAAAGCTGTCAGCACTGCCAACAGCATCGGAGTTGACGACGCTGTTTGCCGGAAAGCAGAACGTGCTCACCTTCGATGATGTGCCTGTGAATGGCTCGAACAATCCCGTCAAGTCAGACGGTCTCTATGATCTGTTTACCGCCATCGACGCAAAATTCCCGTCTGATGCTTCATCATCGAATAAGCTGGTGGCAGAGAACCGCCTGGCATCGTATGTCGCAGGCATCATCGGTGCACTTGATGCATCGTTCGATCTGACGAGCACCGACGGCCACGTCACCTTCAAGATGACGCAAGCCGATGGTGTCATCACATCTGTGCAGATTCTTACCAGCGACATTGCATCGGCACAAGCCCTCACCACGCTCGGCGGTCAGGTGTCGACGAATGCCTCCGACATCGCCGCACTGCAAGACCTCTACAACGCCTTGCAGCAGTCGGCACCTGAAATCATTCAGCCTTCGGACACTTGGCCTGTCGCCAATCCGTCTACAACGGTCATCTATCGTGTAATTGATAGGGTGAACACCCCGCCGGAGTATTATAGCGACTATATGTTCAAGGCTTCTGACCTCACTACGCCAGTCCTGATGGCCACATATAACAACGCTATCGATCCACGTCCTAAGAAAGGCAGCGCGAACCTCGTCACCAGCGGTGGTGTCTTCGACAATATGGGTGCTCTCGATGTCTCCGAACTCAACGCCACCGAAGGCCCTCATACCATCGCCACCTACGCCGACCTCTCCGCAGCCCTGGCCGCCATCCCCTCCGATTACCAAAAAGGCGGCATGAGCATCAAATTCGTATCGAGTGTTGACAATAAGTATGTGCAGTATAGGCTGATGAGTGCTTCTTGGAGTACTACTGTATCTGAATGGCAAGGAGTGGATGATGAGCCAGTAGCAGGGAGTGCGAATTTAGTGAAGAGTGGTGGGGTGGCAGCTAAATTCAGTAGCATAGATGCTATTCTTGACGGTTTTTCTGTAACTGAAGAACAAGTAACTCCTATTGTTGATTGGGCACCAGAAGGGAAAAGCAGTGGATATTATGATAAAAATAATACTTGGAATAACGATGAAAATATAAATACTACAAGGATTGATGTGCAAGGCTGCTCAAAAGTAAGGTTCTTGGGTATAGTTCGTAGAAGTGCAGGTGCTGGTCTTAGTTCTTTAGGATTCTTTTTTCAAGACGCTAATGGTCAGAGGACAAGCGAAGGATTTATTAAATATGATGTTGATGGAACAGTTTCAGCCATTATTGTTACAAGAGAATACGTCATTGATGTTCCCGCAGATGCAAAGTATTTCTATGTCCCTTATATAATAACGACTTATATTGGCACTGGAGATTTTTATTGCTACGTCGCACAGTCTGATACTGTGAAGGGTAGTATTGATGCATTAGAAAACCAACTTGAAGAAGAAATTGCAAATGTTGGTTTTGGTAGTGGTCAAAAGGTAGAAGAGACTAATATAGATAACAACTGTGATGGTTCTGTAATTCCAGTAAGTGAAAACAATGTTGCTTCTGCAAAAGCGGTGGCACTTGTAAAGCAGGCTCTTACTGGCTTTAATTTTCAAGAAACTGCTCTAAGTCCTTTTGAGGAATTTACTCCTGCTGAAAAAACAAGTGGTTATTACAAAAAATCAGATGGTAGCTGGGTAGAGAACAGTGACTTCAAGACAACTAAGATAGATATTAGCGGAAGTCATGATAAAGTGCGTTTTTTAGGTATTGAACAAAGATCAGCTCCGAATCTTTGTTACTTTTTTGCAGATTCTAATTCTGAACTCATCGGAAGCATGATTGGCTTTGACCGCAATTCTGATATGAGTGCGTATTATCGTACCAAAGAGTATATAATCAATATTCCTGATGGTGCAGTTTATCTTTTTACCTTGTATAAAGTAGGAACTATTCTTACAACAGACAATTTCTACTGCTATGCACAAGACGGTGAGACTATCAGTGAAGCTATAGACGAAGCTATAGACGAAGCTATGTCAACTGGCACGGGTATTCTTGACTTTAATCCTGAAAAGGAAGTTTTGCCTGTGATGAGGAACTTAAAGCACAGACTCAGGAATGCCTCTTATGTCCAGCAGGCAAAGCAGCTTGTACTACTACATCTTAGTGACCAGCATGCTGATGCCACACACCTTGAAAGGGCTTTGGAGTTTTATAATCATTATAGTAGCTATATTGATGATGTCATCCACACTGGGGACATTGTGGCAGACAAGTGGCAGGATGGAATAGAGTGGCTCAATGAAGTAGATGGTGCTGAGAATGTTCTTCAGGCAATAGGCAACCATGATGTGAATGTCAAGGCTGGCAAGGACGGTAGAGTATATACTGACCCAAATGACCTTAGTCAGTACATCGAGACATCAGGCAATGTTGAGATGAACAGGAGTAACCGCACTACTCTTGGTTATATGAACGACAATAATGAGATAGTGTGGGTTACATACGATGATGTATATGGCAGGTATATTTCTCCTTATGTCAGTAACTGGGGTGTTACACAGCCTGATGATGCAGCCACAAACAAGCTGAACTACTATTATAAGGATTATACAGACCAAGGCATCCGTCTTATTGTCCTTGACTGTATGGCTTATACTACTGACCAGAATAATTGGCTTATAAGTGTACTTGCCAGTGCTAAGACACTTGGATATGGAGTAATCATCGCCGAACATTATCCAATAAGTCTTAATGGTTTTGAGGGGTGCGCTTTCACTTCTTCTGGCAGAAAAGTGACGGATGACTTTTATGAAGGAATGGGTAACAATAGCACTCTTGCTGATGCACAGCTTGCTGTTGACAACTTTATGGATAATGGCGGTGAGTTCATATGCTGGATAGCAGGTCACACTCATATTGACAACTGTGGAACATTGGCGAATTATTCTAAACAAGTCATGTTTGTGACAGACTGTACTGGACTTACAGGAAAGTCTTGGTCTGACAGTGAGAGAGTCGCTGGTGATAAGACTGAAGACACGTTCACTCTTATTTCAGTTGACAGGTTCAAGAAGATTGTCAGGTTTTACAGAGTAGGTAATCATTGGGACAGATATGGCCGACATAAGGTATCTATGGCTATTGACTATCGTGCTGCTAAAATGATTTATTCAAGCTAAATAGTATGACAGCCATCGTAAGGTGGCTGTCTTATACCTACTTATTGTAACTATACGTTTCGGAAGCGGGCTTTTAGAAGTCCGCATCCGTTATTTTTATGGCTGATGAAAAATAATTGGAGAAAAGTTTGGAGGTTTTGAGAATAATGCTTATCTTTGCACCGCTAAAATGTTGATGCGGTACGAAGAAGGCCGCCGATGTGCGGCTGTTTTTGTATCTGCCATATTGTTTATAAATAACCCATTGGGACAGCAGCGTCGGGTAGCCGAAAGGCACCGGTGGCCTCGCATCAGCAGCCATAGCAACGCGCAACGCTGTCCCATATTTTATTTATATGCGTATGATGACACAAGTTTTTTATGGGAATGCCAACAATGGCTTCCGCGAGTATCTTAATTCGAGCATGAGCAATATGTTTGCGCTCGATCTGAGTAATTGCACGGTGATTGAATGCATCAATAAGATGTGTGAGATTAAGTCAAGATCACATCCAAAGATTAAGCAGGATTACAGGATGTTGGTCAATAAACTCAGAAGCATCGAGCAACAGTTTGGTTGCACAATTATGCCCGCGATGATCAGCAGCGTCTTCTGGAATCATTTTATTCCATACTTGGCCGACCAAGGTTTAAAGTATTCTACCATCGGACACATCAAGACTAACCTGATTACGGTTCTGAATTGGAGCAGCAAGTATGGCGTAAAACTGAATCCAAGTTACTCAGAGGTTGACATACCAAACTATATCCCATCTAAGATTTCGCTCACGCCTGACGAAATCAGCCACATCTACCACTTCAAGATAGGCAAGGAAGAAACCTACAACATCAGACAAAAGAAGGTGCAGAAACTACGCAAAAACAAGATCGAGACGCTGGAGCGAGTGCGCGATATGTTTGTGCTTGGTTGCAACCTTGGCCAACGATATTCAGACTTGGTTCGCATCAGTCCTGAGAACTTCCGCAATGGTCAATTCTCCATCGTTCAACAAAAGACGGGGAATAAATGTTTTGTACCGATCAACACGCTGAGCATCGATGCAAGAATCACCTTTGCGATACTCGAAAAATACAACTACCATGCGCCATACATCGGCGACATCAACAACTATAACAGCTACCTTCATCAGCTGTTGCACCACATCGGTGAGGACTTCTTAGAGGAAATCCACATCGACAACAAGATCAATGGTGTGATTACCCGCGAGACGAAGCGCAGATACCAAATTATTTCATCACATAGTGCAAGACGATCCTTTGCTACCATCAACACTCTGAGAAACATTCCACGAAGCAAGATACTCAGGGCCACAGGCCACAGCAGTGAGAAGGCTTTCGTGCGATATATCTGCTATGATGAAGAAAACTAAGAGACTTTTTATTGAAAGGGCGGTCATCGGAAGGTGACCGCCTTTTTTTGTGCCATTTTCGTAAGGTCACGAAAATGGTAGTAAACCCATTGCCATATTTCTGACGATTTGTAAAAAGCAAGAAATATGGCACATTCATCAGGTTTTTATCACATGTTGATCCAGGTGCTGAACAGGAAGTCTGCGACGCTTGGGAAGTTCGGCGTGGATGCTTCAGGCATCGAGTGGGAAGATGGCGACATCCTTCATGCTAACGTGTCGTTTGCCAAGGGCAAGCAGGCCATGAATGCCGGTGCGCTGGACGTGTATTGCGTGGAAGGGGTGAGAATGCGGTGGACTAACAAGGTGACTATGCGCAGCCGTATCAGATACAAAGGAAAGATTTACCAAATTATTCCTGAGACGTTTCACGAGGACTTCCAAGACAACACTTTGCAGTTTCACATACAGCTGGTGGTGAATGAGAAGTAAATCAAGAATTAGAGAATTTGAGAATTAACCCAGAAGAAATGAATAAGACAGTTTGCATCGTGCATTTCAATACACCGAAGTTGACAACGGCGGCGGTGATGTCGCTGCGGAAGCAGGGATATGACGGGCGGGTGGTCATCTTTGAAAACTCGCGGTCGTGGGTGACGAAAGAGGGCGTGGAGGTGAAGGCTGAGCCGTACCCTATCGCTAAAGCGACGGGCACAAAGACGAAGAAGATGGTGGGTGTTGGCGACGTGGAGATTATCGACAACAGCAGAGGGCAGTTGGTTGACTTCGACGCGGAGCTGGCGAAGTGGAAGAAGGATAAAGACCAGGGATATTCCAAGGGCTGTAATTTTGGCTCAGTGAAGCACATGCTGAGTGTGGAGTGGCTGATGCAGAACATGGAGGAGCCGTTTGTGCTGATGGATTCGGACATTCTGCTGAAGGCTCCGATTGACGATATGTTTGACGAGCAGTACACGGCCATCGGCGCGACTGACAGCGGCATGAATGTGTATGGCATCAGCCGGCTGATTCCGTTCCTTTGCTTCATCAATGCGCCGGAGTGCCGTCGGCTGGGCTTGCACTACTTCGACCCCGACAGAGCGTGGGCCATCATTGGCGGCAAGGTGCTCTATGGCAAGCACTACGACACGGGGGCTTCGTTCAACGAGGATTTGAAGCTGTGCAAGCAGGCGAAGGTGAGGCACATCGACATCAACGCGAGGATGGTTCACATGGGTAGCGGTTCGTGGTTATGGAAACATAAGACCGACGAATGGCTGAAGGCGAATGCGTGGCTGTGGCAGGAGTCGCCGTCACGGGTGGCTCTGTGTGCCATCGCCCGTCAGGAGAACCGCTACGTCTGCGAGTGGTTGGACTACTACCAGAGCATCGGCGTGGCCAAGGTGTTCCTCTACGACAACTATCACGGCGACGAGGAACGGCTGGCCGATGTGGTGCAGCCCTACGTGGAGAGTGGTTTCGTGGAACTGATAGACGTTGGCAACCGCTACAGGATGCAGTGCCGTGCCTATGAGGAATGTTATGCGAAGCACAGCCGCGAGTACGGTTGGATCATGTTCTTCGACATCGACGAGTTCCTGCGCTTTGAGGGCAAGAATATCGAGGAGTTCATGAAGCGGTACAAGACGGGCGACGCGCTGATGGTGAACTGGCGCACGATGACCGACACGGGGCTGGTGCATTACGACCCGCGACCTGTGCAGGAGCGTTTCACGGGCATCATGCCGAACGACGTGTGCATCAAGTACCCGTGGCCTGAGAACCTACATATCAAGTGCATGGTGCGCGGTGGGCTTGGTGCCATCAAGTTTGGCAACAATCCCCACAATCCAGGCAGTCCGACACTCCATTGCATCGACGCTC
>Ga0310690_10005024_pt1 | contig 18285 bp, 30 predicted proteins | sample AusTroGonzalo_MG_2_FD_207661 | JGI IMG/M metagenome (GOLD analysis project Ga0310690, IMG submission 207661) | Bovine rumen microbial communities from tropical cattle in Woodstock, Queensland, Australia - Gonzalo_04 (v2) (version 2) | ecosystem: Host-associated > Mammals > Digestive system >...
AAAAGTGGGGACCAGAAGATAAAGAAGATAAGAGTCAAAAGAAATCAGATTTTCTAAAACGTGATGATATGCTACTAATGACATGGGAGGTAAATAAGTAATGCTAAGTAAAGAATTCTATGAAGATTATAAAAGAGAACTAGAAATAGTTCAGCAAGAAATGTATAACATTCGTTTGGACTGGTCTTGTAATAAAATTAATAAAGCAAGAAAGAATATTATTATCTATGAATTAAAAGGTATATTAGAAGTTGAAAGTTATTTAGATCATGAGTATTATAAAAATGATTTAAAACTATTAGAAGAATGTATTGCATCAACTAAACTATTTAATCCAAGAAAATCAGATGGTAGATATTTCAGAGATAATTTCCCAGGTGGATATTATAACTTTGCAGAAGATTCATTATTCTATTGTCCTGATGAACTAGAAGAAGGTGAATAATATATGAATTATAGAACTAAGGAAAGAAAATTAAATCTACAATATGGTTGGAATGAACAAAGATTAGGTTGTTTAAATTATTTATTTAATACTGTCTTTAAGTTTGAAAGAGATAACAAAGAATATTCATTTACAGCAACTGATATATATTATGATAATGATGAATATTATAAGGATGGTTATGATCCACATAGATATATTGAGTTTAGTATTAAAGAATTACCTATGTGGAGATTTGGCATTTGGTTTTGTGACCCAGAACAATATGATAATAAGAAAGCAGGATATAAACATTTCTTTAAAGGAACATTATTTGCACAAGTAGAACGATTCTGCGATAAGTTTAAACCTAGTCGTTCTGGTTTTGTTACCGAGTTTATGTATAATCCAAAGTATACCGTTGAATTTAGTGATGGCACTAGTGAATTAGTAGAAGAAGATCTATCTAGCGATTATGAAATTCAAAAGACATTAGTATTTATGTTAGAACAACCTGCACTTGCTTTTTGTAGAGATGTTTGTTTCTGGGATTATAATATTGAATATCATACTAAAGCAGAAGCAGAAAGAACAATGAATAAGATTATTAGAGATCAAGATATATCTGATGCTAATAAAAAGATAATGTCTGACAAGATAGTTGATTTCTGTAGAAACTTAGTTTTAAATAGAAAGTTATATTTTAAAGATTATATTACCGATGCATTTTTATCTATCCCAGAAGATAATCGCTATCCAAAAAGAGATCTTTATTTATACTGGAATGATACTGAACAAGAACCTGGTTGGTATTGCTTTGATCCAAAAAGCGATATGACTAAGGAAGGCTATACTTATTGGAAAGACTGGATGAAAGAAATGAAAAAGCTAGGTAGAAAATTAAACGTATTATTTTGGGAATTTGAAACTGTTGACTTACATTGTCTTAGTCTAACTAATGATAAGAAGCGTTATAATAAATTAAAGAAGAATTATAATGAAAAGAGCTTAGAAAAATAATCTAAGCCTTTTTCTTTTTTTCTTATAAATAGCCCATAAACAAATTGTATAATATTATAAGTATGTAAGGAGGCATTAGCTAATGAAAGTTAAAGAGCTAAAAGAAATATTAAATAATTTTCCTGATGATTTTGAAGTAATGACTAAGAAGACTGAAATTTTTGGAAATGTCGGATATGTATTTAGTGTCAAAGAAAGCACATACGGTTTTTTTGGTACTGCAGTACCCTGTGTTTTATTGACAGATGAATCTGAAGAAGGAGAATAATATATGAATGAATTAGAATTAAAAGAATTATATAGCACAGTATTATCTATAGCACAGGATGTTTCTTGTATAAGAGATATATGTAATTGTGCAAATGAAGATAATAAAACTCATATTAATATCAATCCTATTCATAGGAGAAGTACTGAAGCAACTAATAAACTTTTTATATTATTAGATGAATTAGAATCAAAAATAAAAAATCATAAGGAGGAAGATTAATTAATGGAAACAGTAAATATAACATTAGCACCTTATTACTATAAGTTTAGTGATCTTAATAATTTTATATATAACCTAAGAGAAGTAAAAGGTTTTTATAAAATAGAACAGCTTAGCGGAATACTTGCTGATGAAGGAGAAGAAGCAAATGAGTTTTTAATTATTCTACATGTTGGTGTTAATCATAAAGAAATTGAAATGTATTATAAAGATGAAGAAACTAGAAATCTTGAATATGAAAGACTATCTAAGTTATTTTTATGTGAGGAGGAAGATTAAATAATGAAAAAGCATAAATGTTGTAATGACTGTATATTCTTTAAATCAAATGGTTTTCAAGATATGGGAGCAGTATATGATGTCTGTACTCTTATTGGTCATCATAAAGATTATGATATTTATAGTGGTTTACTAGATGATAGAAACATTATAAATACTCCTTGTAAATATTTTACAAATAAAAAAGAATTAATTAAAAATATATTAGGTAATGATTTTAAGGAAGAATAATATATGAAATATTATAAGATAAAAGATATTAAACCTCCTTGCTTAGTTACGTTTGAAAAGCATAATGGTAGAGGTAGATTAATAACATATAGAACAGTGTTTGTTAGAACTATGGAAGAATATAATGGAAAATATTATATATCGTATGATACATATACAGGTAATGGTTTTGATACAATAGATCCAAAAGAATCAAAGGTTTGTGGTATTCATATAGTAACACCTGATGAAGATATTGTTTTAACTATATGAAAGGAGATTAAATTATGTATATTATAATCTTTTTTGTAATATTATTAAATATCAATTTATACGAGTTTTTTATTGTTTATAAGAGATTTTACTTTTATGATAAAAAAATGCAAAAATGGCTAGAAAAAATAGAAGATAGAAAATGGTTTAAAGAACATATACAAGAGTATAAACAACATTGTAAAGATTGTAAAGATTTACGAAAAGAACTTAGAGATTTTGTAGATAAAGACTTCGGCCCTTGGTGTAATTGCACCCTTGAGTTTCTTAAAATACAATGTAAATATTGGATCAAATATTATGAGCTAGGTTTTAATGTTCATGCTATGGAAATAAGAGACTGGGTTGAAGGTGAAGAAAATCATCCAACTAGACTTGAAATAGCAAAACATTTACAATTATTAATTTATAGATATGAACATTTTCATTTAGGTCTAACTGATACTGAATTAATGGAATATGAAGCAGATTTAGTTCCTTCCCCTGCTGGTTTTATTAAAACTAAAGTGGATAACTTTTTTAATAAATATAGATATGTAAATAATAAAGGTGAATTAGTATTAGATACTGATGCTATGAATAGAGATTATTTAAAATGTAAACAAGAATTATTTGATTATTATTTTAAGTATGCTGATGAAATGGGAGATTAGACTATGGCTAGTTATATAGATTTTCTAAAAGCTGCTGAAAAGTTATTAAATGTAATTGGAACTAAAGATAATCCATATCATCTTATAGCAGGAACTGAGTTTTATGCGATGTTAGTTGAGGCAGGTATTGTGGATCCTAATAAAAAAGTTGATTTAGTATGTATTAAAGATTGTTGGTTTAAAATAATATCTACAGAACATGTAGACAAAGAAAAAGCATATATTCCTAATTATGCAACTTGGGAAACTATAGAATGTAAAATTGAACCTTATAGAGAATCTAAAACTATTTGTAATATGTTATTATAGGCTAATCCTGGAAAGTTTAATGAAATATATATGCCTAAATTAAAAGAAAAAGATTAGATTTACTAGTCTTTTTCTTTATATAATATTGTATAATAAAATGATAATAGAGGTGATAGATAATGAAAGTAATATTTAAAGAAGATGTTAAAGGTAAAGGGAAAAGATTTGAAGTAAAAGATATCTCAACAGGTTATGCTAACTTTTTAATTAAACAAGATAAGGTATTACCTGCAACAGAAGAAAATCTTAAATTAATGAATGATATAAGAGATAGAGAAATTGATGAAGCTAATGATTTATATCATTATGCATTATGTGATAAAGAATTATTAGAAGGTTCTACTTATACTATTAATTCTAAAGCAGCACCTAACGGGTCTTTACTTTCGCCTGTAACCAAGGCAGATGTATGCCAATTAATTAATATGGCAACTATTGATACTACTATGATCAATTTTGATAATAAAGAAAAAGTATTAAAGAAGTTTGGTAAATATGAATTAAAGATTAAAAGACATAAAGATGTTGTTATTACTATTTACCTAGAAGTTAAGGAGGGCTAATATGTTAACTGATGACGCATTATTAGAAAAGATTAAAAAAGTAAAAGCTCGTAAAGATGATGAAGCTAGACAAAAAGAAGAATCTTACCAAGCAGCTTTATCTCAAGTCGAAGCTCTTACACCTAGAATTGAAAGAATATTAAAACTAGCAAATGCATTAAAAGAAAATAATATTGAAATTGAGTCTTTTAGTAAAGAAAGTATTTTAGCTGATGGCTATTATCATCAAGTAGGTTTAATGAGAACTAAAGATAATAAGTTTGAATATATAGGTCGTTATAATGGTGGTTTCTGCGGTAATGATGATTTATATACAAATGGTAAAAAAACTTTCTGTTGTGATAATGACTGGGAATATCAAGATATAACAAAAGCAGAAAAATATAGAGCATCCGAATATGCAATAACTCGTTTAATAGAAGACTTTGATGAATTTGAAAAGAAGTTTTATAAGTTTATTGAAGATTTAAAGTAGGTGATTTTATGGATAACTTATGGTATAATTTTTTAGTAGAAAAGTTTGCTGAAGAAAAATGCAATGTAAGAACCTGTGGATCTTGTATGGGTGGTTGTTTACATGTTGCTGAATGTTTATTCATTTGTTGTGGTGTTTCTGTTAGTAAGTTTAAAGAATGGGTTAATGAAAACAAAACTCAATTAAAAGAAGAGTTTGATAAAAAGATGGAAAAAGAGATGACTAACTGTCTTTATTAAAATATAAGAAAGGAGAATAAAAAATGGCAATTAGAATTACTGAGTACAGATTATATCATTGGGCAGGCGGCATAGATGATACAGGTCACATGTTTATTGCTAAGTTTAAAACTCTTGATGAGTTAATTGAAAAGCATAAACAATTAAGACCTAAGTCAAGTTTATATAACTTTGCAGCTTTTGGTAATGATTATTTTAAAGTTGTAGAAGAAGTTATACCAGACCAATGTACATGTGTTTATACAGGCACAAGTGAAGTTAAAAAAGAAGGCTAGACAAACTCTAGCTTTTTTATTTATTTGCTAAATTATACAGTATGCTAAAAAGGAGTATAGTTATGGCTATAAAAATTATAGATGATTATACAATTGAATATATAGCAGATGGTTCAGATGTGATATATGAATTAAACTATAGACATAATTATAATAATGATGATATAGATAAGATTAAAACTGTTTATATTACAGAATATAAAAATGGTTGGAATACAATACCATCTAGAGCATTCTATAATTTTAAAGGATTAGAAACAGTTATTATTGAAACTATAGGAGATTTAGAGATTAAATCTGAAGCTTTTAGAAATTGTGCTAAGTTAACTACTTTTAAATTTGCTAATAAGCCTTATGAAGTAACTACAATTACTTTTAGAGCTAGTGTTTTTGCTTTTACGGGTATTAAAGAGTTATCATTGCCAAAATGTTATTTATGTTTTGATGTAGCTGCTTTCGAGTATATGGAAAAACTAGAACATTTAATTTTTGATAAATCAAGAATTAATAAGATCAGTTCGTGGAAAATATTTCAAAGTAATTCAGAATTAAAATTAGTAGATATTATTACAGACAAAACATTTAATGACTGGGCTGAAAATTATTTTACTATTATCAGAGCTTTGAGATATTTATATCGTAATAATTATACCTCTGAGGAGCTTAAAGTTAGATCAAATAATAAAGAAGTATTAGATAAGGTAGATGAAAATAGCATAGTTCTTAAAACTAAATATGATCCAATTATAGCTTTAAGTGATATACCAGTATTTGAAGATTAAGGAGTTATTAGTATGATAACTGTTCAAGAAGTTATTAATGAATTACATAAAAATAGCCCTAAGTATTTTACTGAATTTGATTTCGGTCGTACTATTTTTCAAGGAGAAAAAATAACTAGTACATCTCCTGAATTATTTGCAGAAATGGCCATCAGTCAATTAGCTAATTTATCTATTAATCCAAGTCATACTGAAGAATTACTAGCAGCAGTATTTCTAACTTGTCATTATACCTATTTAGGATACTTAGCAGATATAATAGCAAATAATTCAGTTTATTTTAATATGGAAGATCCGTTTGAAAACGCTGATTTACAAACAGGTAAAATTAAGAATGTAAATTATATTATTAATGATTCTACGTCATCACAGTCAGACCCTAGACGTTGGCCAATGAATTATAAGTTTTTAGTTTATTGTTATTATCCTGCTAAACAAGATTATGCTTTATTAGGTATTAGTACAGCTTCTGAATATACTAATAAATGTATTATAAGAGGATTAAAAAAATATGTTTATGACTATGTAGATGATAACAAACAAATACAAGATATTGTAAATTTTTATAATCATGATGTAATTTTAAATTCTAAGAATGATTTTAGAATATTTGTAGGTCTAGTTGAACATGTATCTGATTTTGGTAAGTCAAAAAGTTTTCTTGTAGGACAAGGAGTAACAGTTTCTGACTTATTAAAAGGTGACTTTAATACTTTAACTCGTAATCTAGTAATACGTGATTATGAAGGTTATAATAGTATAAAAGTTTTAAATAGTAAAGTAGCTTTAAGAGCTATTCCTATCTTTGAAGATTAAATAAGGAGAAATAATATATGGCTGAAGAACGTATACCCGGAACACCCAATATTATAGATATCAGTGCGGGAGTATTACATATTTATAATTTTGAACCCATGTGTACACTTGTAGTTGGAGGTTATTTAAAAAGAATGCATCCAACTACTAGAAAACAAATAAATACAATTATATATCATTCTGAGGCAGCAGCTACATATCCTACAATAGGTTCATTTTTTAGCAAGAGATCTTTAGATGCTAGTGTTGGTACAATGCTTATTAAAAACATTATTATAGAACCTGGTTTTAAAGAAATAGGAAGTTCTGCTTTTAGTAAACGTGAGGAGTTAGAACATGTAGTTATTCCAGATACTATAACAACAATTAATCAACAAGCTTTTTATGGCTGTAAAAGATTAACTAATATAGAAATACCTGCCAATATTCAATATCTTGGTGCTTATGCATTTGCACTAACAGGTATTAAAGAATTTACTCTATATATTAATTCACATGATATTTATAAAGTAAAACATACAGGCAATCATGATAATTTAATTCAACCTTGTTATGAAATGTTCCGTAGTTGTTTTAATTTAAAAAAATTAACAATAAAGGCTACTGTATTTCCTACAGAGAAAGAACATAAAATATCTTTAGATAGTTTAGGCATTGTTAATGATGCAAATAAACTTCAATTTATTCGATTTGCTAAAACAAGAACAGCTAAAGGTGAACTTGAAAGACTAGCATGTCCTCTTGAAATGGTAATTGCTCCAAAAAAAGTATTTGATTTTAAAGAATTGTATCAAGAATATAAAAATGCAAGAGGAATAGCTATTTATGAAAATGTAAAAGTATTTGAAGATTAAGAAATAAAAAGGAGTTCTGTCTATGAGATCTTATTATAATAGTGGCAGTAAAACTTTATATATAAATGACGAGACATCAGCTCCTCATGATGTAACTTGGTTACTAACTATTCCTGATATATTAGAAGCAGAGACTGTTATTTTTGAAAATCAAAATGCACTTGACTGGTTTATAGGTTTTGAATATGATTTTAGACAAATTACTATTCAACAACCTGATAGAGATAGCTATATTGATATAATAGTTAAAAATAATAAAGGTGCGATAGTAGATAAAATAAATGAGACAAGAAGAGTAATTGAAGAACTACAGTTAAAAGTAGAAGATTTATATAATGTATTCTTTAAAAATGTTAAAAAACTTATTTTTTCAGATAATATTTATAAAATTTCTAATGCTGGAATGCATAGTGTTTATACCTCGGATAATGGTATGGCAAAAATAACTCTTATAGCACAAACTTTTCCATCATTTAAAATGTGTTATTTGTTTGGAAATGTAGAAGAAATTATTATGCCTGAAGTTACTACTGTGTATGATGGTATGTTTTATTCTTGTGAGCATTTATCTAAAGTATATGCTCCAAAATTAAGACAAATATTTACTAGGTCATTTGCAAAATGTACAAGCTTAAAAGAATTTACTATTGAAACTTCTTTTGATCCTAAAAAAGATGCTGATTATTGGTTTATTTCTAGAACAGCTTTATATGGAACACCTTTAGAAGTACTTAATGTTCCAGATTTTGCTACTTTAGTGGCAGTATATGCTGAGATTCATATTTGTGAAATACCTAAAAAGTATAAAATAACTCAGCTAATACCCATAAAACAATATTTAAATATTCAAGCTTATGCCAAGACAAATAATATAAATATAGAATGTTATGCAGATCTTAAGATCTTTGAGGATTAAGGAGTTGATATATGCTTAACTGGTTATCACAAGATACAATTGAATATGAGGCTGATGGTACAAGTATAGTTTATTCCTTAACTCCAAGTGCCATAAATTCTATAAAAGTTGTATATATTATTGATAGAACAGACTGGCCTCATTCTTCCAATATTATTCATAAAAATAATTTTTATAACTTTCCAGAAATTCAAAAAGTTATTTTTAAAGTTACTAAAAATACTTATATTGAGTCCGCATCTTTTGAGATGTGTTCTAAATTAAAAGAAGTTGATTTTAAAGCAGTGCCAAGTAATGTAACAATTTGTTTTGAAAAAGATTGTTTTGCAGGGACTAAAATTAAAAAATTAATAATGCCTAAAAGTATAATTAATTTTCAGAAAGATGCTTTGAAGTCTATAAATTCGCTAGATGATATTGTTTTTTCTGGAGGTCATATAGAAGAATCAAATATAAATTTACTTGATATAAATACCCCATTAAAAAATGTATATCTTTTAGGAATTAATAAAAAAGAGTTTCAAGAAACATTATATTTATCTTTACTTAATCACATGAAATTTTTATTTAATAATCAGAGTAATCCAGTACCTCTTAATATAAGAACTGATAATTCTGAGATAATTAAGTTTTTAAATAGATCATCTATTAAAAAATATTTTAAGACTATTTTTGCTACTGCTTACGCAGATAAACTAAAAGGTATTAAAATCTTTGAAGACTAAATTAAAGGAGAATATACAAAATGAGAGATTTTTCAGATTCATTAATTAAAGAATATATACTAGAAAGTTTAAATAAAAACTTTGATTTTATTACAGCTTTTAAAGATAATGTTGATCTTAATACATATAAAGACCAACACAAAGAATTTTTAACACATTTACCATTAACTAAATATGGTAATATTTATGGAAATCCTTATGGCCTTGATAGTGAAGTGTATATTGATATTGATGCTTTATATAATGCCTGGGGTAAATTAGTTCAAGCTGTTGATTTTGGACTTATTCCTAAGACTAAACCAAATAAAGATTTTACAGGAAATTTACTTTCTAGTAAAGGTACTTATGGAAATATAAAAGATTTTAAAGATTATATTGCTTCTATTGAAAATGATCCTAATATAACTAAAGATATTATTGATGCAATGAAGAGATTTGCTGATGATATGCTTAGATTATGGGTAGCAGAGTTTAAAGGTCAAGGTAAGCATGGTAGTAAAGTTATAACTAAATATGAGTATTTAAAAGATAAAGCAGAGGCAGAGGCAAGAGAAGCTAAAAATAAATCATTAAAAGAAAGACAAATAGAAGTAAGTAAATTATTCGTATCTCTTGTTAATGATGAATCTTTTAAACAAAAGGTAGTTAGCAAAGTTAAAGAATATGATGCTAAGTATATTCCAGGATTAATAGAGCTTACTGATGTTTTTAATAAACTACAATATACTACTGAACCAGAACAGCAAAATAGATATGATCATTATTTTACAGGGTATGCTAATCTTTCTGTGTTTACAGAAGAGATTTATAAAGCACCTTTTGAAGACAGAGTAGAAATAGATATTGAACCAACATATACACAAAGTATAGTGTCTTATGGTCCTCATATTGATTCATTAGGTGTAAAGATAAATTTATTAAAAAATTATACACAAAAAACTTATGAACATATACCTTCTTTGATATCAATTAAATTTGAGCCAGAAAAAACTCCTAGTAGACAGTTACCTTTAACTGAATATATTTTTAAAGTAATAGATGATCAAACTATTGAAATAAATAATAATGTTGTTTCAGAAGCTATAAAACTATTTTTTGATATGTTAGATTCTGAATTAGAACGTTGCTATACAAAAGCATTGACTTGTGAGACTAATAAAGATGAAATACTTAAAAAATTAAATGTAGTCTTTAATCGAGATGAAATAATTAAGAGATTACAAAATGCAGTTAATGCGGGTAAACCATATACTCAAGAATTTATAGATGTAATTAAATTAGTAGGTAATGTAGCTAAAGGTCATGCAGCAGCAGAAGCTGCATCTTGGAGTAATTATAGATATGATGACGGTGACAGTGGCGCAGCTGCTTATTATGGTCATTTAGAAAAAACAGGTGTTTTAATTCCATATTTTAAAGAAATATCTTTTACTTATACTACCAGTAGCTACAAAAGAGATATTATAACTTATGATAAAGAAACAGAATATAATGATCCAGATATTGACGATAAGCTACATGCTGTAGCAAATGATATTTGTGATGATGTAAAAAGCATTCGTGATTTAGATATAGAACCAACTATTTAGCTTTATAGAAAGGAGAGTTTTGTATATGAATGATTTAGGAATTGAATATAATGCTCAAACAAAAACTCTTACATTTTTAGAAAATATATCAGATAATATTGTAAATAAAATTTTCTATTATCCTGAAATATTAGATGCAGAAACTATTGAATTAAAATGGAATCCAGCTTCTATAATGTTTAATTTACTTAGTAGTTTACAAACTTCATATAAACGAAATTATAAATTTTGGCCAAATAGACTACAAAAATTAATGGATCCAAATGCACCACAAAACGTAGATCCAGATGTACTTGACCACTGGAGTAAATTAGCTCCTTTTATGAAAATTCCAGAAAGAGATTATTTATTTGAAAATGTTAAAAATTTAGTATTTTCTGGCTCTTTTGCTAAATTTGATGATAAAACTATGGTTACTGATTTTCAAACTTGTTGTAGAGTTGCATTACCAAATCTTGAATTTATAGATATGCCTAATATTATAGAAATAGGTCAAGAAGTATTTACTATGTGTCATAAATTAACAAGAGTAAATGTGCCAAAAGTAGCAAGAGTAGGATATCGTGCTTTTGCAGACACTAATCTTAAAGAAATAACTTTTGAAAATGAAATTACTTATTTATATAATGAAATATTTGCAGACACACCTATTACAAAAATTACTTTTAAAGGACCTATAACAAGAGCACAGTGGTCTTGCTTGTATGGTGCTAAAAATTTAAAATTTTTAACAGTTTTAGATGCTAATTCGGTTATAAATTTAACTACAGGCGCTCCTTCTATTCCACTAAGAAAAGAGATAGATTATAAAATTGAAGTATTTTTAAGCACATTATCTGTTAAATTAGATGATATATCAGTTTTAAATAAATTAGTTCAAAAGAATACTAAAAATACAATGTTTAGTTATATTAAGTTTAAATATATATCTAATATAAAGATTTTTGAAGATTAAGGAGAAGAGTATATGAATAATTATTATGATAAAAATACTCAAACTTTATATATTGATAATATTAAAGAATTAATTGATATTAATAACGAGCCAATTAATTCTATAAATGTTCACACAGATTTCTTTTATAAATATACTCAAAATGCTCCTATTGTACATATAGTATTTGGTGACACAATAATTGGTGAATCTTTAGTTAGTATACCAAGATTAAAGGATAAAAATGGAACAAATCGTTATATTTTTAGCACATATCAAGACTTAAAAACTATAACTTTTGGTAAAAAATTTAGAACTATTCCAACTCAATTATTATATAAATGTAAAACACTAGAAAAGGTTGAATTTAAAGGAATTATTAAAATTATTGATTCTTATGCTTTTTCTGGCTGTGATTCTTTACAAGAAATTAATTTAACTGAAGGTTTAGAATATATAGGTGCCTATGCATTTGCTGATTGTTTTAAATTAGATTCCATTACAAAATTTCCAACAACTCTTAAAAAAATAGGAACAGGTGCTTTTTGTAATACTAATTTGATTAATATTAGCTTTGCATCTAATTTATTTATTAAGAATAAAGCATTTGAAAACTGTATTAATTTAGAATCGGTAACATTTTTAAAAGATGTTCAATTAGCAAGAGAGTCATTTGTTAATTGTCAAAGATTAAAAGATATACTTTTTAATTGTGAAAAAGTAATATTAGATAATAATATATTTGATCAATGTTTAATTAAGAGACTTATTTTTGATAATAAAATAACTTTAATTTGGCTAGGTGGTGTAGGTAAACTAACTCATGCAAATCCAGGAAGTATTACTTCTACTTTACTGGGTGCTTTTGATATTAGATTTATTTATTATAATAACTATAATAAAAAATTATTTAATGTATCTGAGTTAAGGGCACGTTATTCTAATATTGATTTAATGTTTCAAATTAAAATATTTGAAGATTAAAGGAGAAGATTTATGGCATATAGTTATGATATAGATAGTAATGGTACTTATTTTTATGCAGGAGAAGATTATATTAAATCAATAGCTATAAAAGAATCTGTAAAACATGTAATAATAGAAAAAGGTATAACATATATTGCTGATAAAGCTTTTGCAAATATGCCAAACTTAGAAACTATTACTTGGAATACTAGTGTTAGATCTATTGGAAATGAAGCATTTAAAAATAGTGGAATTAAAGAGGTAATAATTCCAGATTCTGTAACATCTATAGGTGAACAAGCCTTTAGTTTTTGTCCTAATTTAGTTACTGTAAAAATTGGAAATAATATTAAAGATATTCCTACTTATGCATTTTCTGCATGTCATGATTTACATAATCTTACTTTAGGAAATAAAGTAGAAACTATAGGTTATAGAGCATTTAGTTGTATAGGTCTTAGTGCAAGTGATGGAAGTAAACAAAAGGGTGCTTTACAAAAAGTAGTAATACCTCCTTCAGTAAGGCGTATAGATCAACAAGCATTTGGAAATAATATTATATCAGAAGTTATAATTTTAAGCAGTAACATTACTTTACAAGGAACACCACCAAATTTTGGACGTTATAATAGTTCTTACGATACTAGAGTATTTTGTCAAAATGGAAAAGGTATGAAAGTAAAAGCAGCAAATCTAAACTGTTTTGATGTTACTAACTTTAACAAAGATACTAAAATAGAAGGAATGTCTGCTGCTGAATATAACAGTTATAGTCAACTATTCACAAATAAAAAGGTATTTACTAATATTCCTATTTTTGTAGATTAAATATTTTATATTGTATAGTATTATAAATAAAGGAGATACTATATGAACGAAGATATTTTTGAAGGTTTTGATATAGACGACTTAGATTCAGTAGAAAATTTATCTTATGAATTATGGCTTACAGGTTATGATCTAAAAGGTAATCAAATAAATGAAGGCATTAAAGTAAATACTTATACAAATATAATTGAAGCAGTAGATGCTGCAAAACAGTTTGTAAAAGACTTTAATAATGATAAAACTGATTTTAAGGCTATTTTAAAGCAAAATATGGCCATTTTAGGAGTAGTAGAAGTAGAAACTATAGTTTTCGAAAAAGACTCAAAAAATAACACAGAATTAGTTGAAACAATTTTTAGAGAAATTGTTGATATTTAGTAAAGAATGTTAATTAAAAGTAAATTTTTAATTAACTTTTTTATTTATTTTTAAACTTCTATATATTTTATAAAAAATATATAGTATAATATATTAAGAAAAAAAGAAAGGAGATAATAAGATGACTCTTAATAAAGTTGAATCAAGTTTAATTAAAGAAGTTGCCTATGAAAATGGAGTATTAATTGTTAAGTTTAATACTGATGCTATTTATGCTTATTCTGGAGTTCCTGTGAGAGTATATAGTGAATTTATTGATGCTAGTTCTGTCGGTAGATATTTCTTACAAAATATTAAAGAAGTGTATACTTACTGTAAATTAGCATAAAATAAGCGCAAAAGGTCCTATTCCTAGGACTTTTTTATTGTATTATATTATAGATTTTATAAAGGAGTGGAGTATATGTATAAAGATTTATACAAAAATAATAGTTTTAATGTAAAAACTGCAAAGGTTTTTGGATTAAAAGCTGCAGTATATTGGAATGAATTAGCAAAAATAGCTATGGAGAATACTACTTTTGATGAAGAAGCTTTTTTCACAGTAGATAGAGAATATATTGCAGATCAAACTAGTTTATTTGAAGAGGAACAATTAGAATGTGATAATATGCTAAGTATAGCCGGTGTATTAACTAAATCAGCAGATGATAAAAATACTATAGCAATTCATACAAAAGAAATGGTTAGTATTATAACTTCTGAGAACTTAGCATTATTAAAAGATATTGCAAAAGCTGTAAGACGTGAAACAACTGAAGAAAAGAAGAATAGAAAAAAGAATGTTATTTTATATAATATGCAAAAACATGCTACATCATTAGATGAAGATCCTAAAATGCAAAAGTTATTAGAAGAATGGATAGAAGCATTATTTTTAAATAATAAAAAGTTGACAAATGGCGTAATAGATACATTTTACAAAACTGTAACTAATTATTCAACTGATCCTATTACAAGATACTCGGTTGTTAAGACAGCTACAATTCGTTTATATGTTGATGCGACTTGGGCAATTAATGCATTTATTAAAGATTCAAAAGAAAATAAAGCCAATGGTGTAACTAATATGTCTAATACTGTTCAAAAAGCTGCAACACAATTAAATAATAATATAAAGTTCTAAAAATATGCTAAATTAGTGTATAAAAAATAAATAATCTATTAATATCTCTTTGTCCTGAGTATGACGTTAAAGTGCTTAATCTAATTTTAAGGAGATAAGAAAATGGATTTATTTATTACAACTGGAACAAAGTATTACTTATTTTCAACAGGTACTACTTTTAAGGCAGAAACTTTCGCTACTTATTCTAAAGCAGAAGAAGCAATGCATAAGTTCTGCAACCCAAGAGGAATTAAGCTAGAGTGTACAGAACGTGATGAATTCGGATCTAAGTTCACTAATCATAATGGAATTAGATTCTACATCAACAGAGTTTAATTCTAAATCTTTTTAATTTCCAAGGGTAAGGAGATAGAAACAGTGTAGTTTCTAATCTCCCTCTATAGAAATTAAAGAAAAAAATATTTTTTAAAATTAAAATAAAAATTTAAAAAATTTATTGTATAATATATTGTCGATGAAAAACAGTTAAGTTTTATTCGATAAAAAGTTCTTTTAAAATTAAATATCTTTAATAATGGTTATGACCATCTCGGTGAAGATCAGTAGCTACTACTGTGCCGAGACAGCTACCTATAAATGGTACTTCGCTCCTGCTTATCTGATTATCTGGGATACTTGATAATAGATAGAGTGAGTTCTTCTGGTGACAGTTGAACTGAAATGATAAAAGTCAGAAAAGGATGGTAGTTGGTGCATAGCATATATTTTTATAGACCACATTTCTTGTCGTTCACATAATAGACGCTCCAGTGGAGAATAACCCAAGTTAGGATGCCTTAACTCAGCGGGTGGTGCCGCGGTCACACCTTGGGAATACCAACAAGTGAATTTGCAGTGAAGCCATGGTGACATGACTATAAGACAAGTTTATGTAAAAGTAGCCAAATTAATGTTCTGCAAAAAATGAAGTAAGGTTTAGACCAAAGACATGGAAGATCTTTGCTCAGATATTATATTCTGAATGTATGGTGAAATTGGGAGTATCAATCTCCTCGGTGCTTTGTGGAAACTTGGGTAAGAAGTTTAGAAGTTGCTAGCTAAGCTCAGACTTATCTACATCGTCGGTTAACAATAAACTTATATGTGTGTGTAGAATGAATAAAAGTTCGGATCATAATTATTATTAAAGGTATTTAATTTAAAATGTCCAGAGTTTGGAACAACAACCAGAATTAAGTATGTGTTGTTACGAGTTCAATTCTCGCAATGGACTACCTCCGTTGTAAACTGTTCAATCCTCCAGCAGTTTACATGTGTATTATAATACACATACCTCCTTTCTAAAAAGAGCGGCTGAAAAGTTGCTCTTTTTCATTTTATAATTCTTTCGCTAAATTATATATAAAAAGCAAAAGGAGATAAGACTATGGCAAATATGATAGATCTTACTTATTCTCAAGTTAGTGATTCTTGGGGTATATATGCTATTCATGAAAAGGGAACTAAAGACGAAATTAAAGATTATAACAGAGCAAAAAGCTTTTTTACTGACACTACAAGAGTACCAGATGCCAGCACAGGTGGATTTAATATAGGAAAATCTATGATTGACAAGTCTGGAATTGTTAATAAAGAGAAATTAGTTAGACGTGCAAAAGCATTTTTATACTATGGCTATCAACGTGGTATGACTGATACTAATGGAAATATAACAAATGCATCTTCACGGGGTACGTATGGTGTAATTAATAATATTAATGATCCTTATGCTTTAGCTAATATACGTATGCTTGATGGTTTTAGAGGTATTCTTCAAGGTGCTAAATATCTCGGTATGCCTTTCTCAGACGATACTATAGAATATATTAACAAATGGGCTAGAGCTAAGTCTGGTGTGGATACTTTATTAGGTAGACAAACTAAACCTAAAACTATTGCAGATGATATTATTGATATTGTTAAAGCACATAATAAAGGAACTAAACCAATTAACATATTTGAAGACTAAAAAATGTCTGTCGGGAGCAATTTTTCCCGACTTTTTTATTGTATAATATTAAGAGACCTAGAGTTTAATGATAAGGAGATAATAAATATGTATACAGGATATTTTGCTAAAGAAAAGAAATATATAGAACTGGGGTTAGTTCCGGTTTCTATTTCTTTATATACGCCTCAATGGTTTAATGGAGCTAAGTATACTAAGTTATCTCCAAATACTTCTATATTGTTTAGTTATAAAGAAGGTAAACTAGACCAAGACGGTTATACAAGAAGATTTATTAATGAAGTATTAAATCAATTAGATTATAAAGCGGTTATTGCTGATTTAGAAGCATTAACTAATACTAATCAAGAAAATATTATATTATTATGTTATGAGAAATCTGGTGATTTTTGTCACAGACATATAGTTGCTGAATGGTTAAACTATAATAATGTTGAATGTAAGGAGTGTTTAAAAAATGACAGCAAAATTTAAAACAAATATAGACCCTTGGTCTAAAGATATATGTGAAGAAATAGAAATTGGAAAAGCTTATAAAGTAGAAGAAGTAGTTATAGGTGATTCTCGCACAAGAGTATATCTTGAAAATGGAAATAGTTATAACAGCGTTATGTTTGATAATGCTTTTCAAAAAAAACTTGATAAAGCAATAGATATTTTTAATTCAGATGAGGATTCTGGACCTGGAGACTGTCTAGGCGTTTTTGTAAGAGATTATTACTAGGAGTGAATAAACAATGATAAAATTAACTTCAGAACAAATTAAACAAATAGAAGAAATGTTAAATGATCATACTTATGTTTTAAATTATTATAAAGAGTGTCTATTAAAAGAAGACTTTGAATATATCCATGATGGTAAAAAACCAGATATTATAGATGCGCTTCGTTGTGTGTTTGTAGCTGATGGAAGATATAGAGAAGATCAAAGACAAACTTATTTTAAAATTGAAGATGATCATAAGTGGGGTCTTGATTATAGTATTTATTGTAGAAATTGTGATAATATGTCTACTGAAAAATTTGAAGAAATTAAAGCTGTAACTTTAGATGCTTTAAAAAGTTTAGAAGATTGTTATATTATAAAGGAAGAAGAGACAAAATAATTAGAATAAGACTTGTTTAAAGTCTTTTTATATTGTATAATATATAGAGGTGATTATATTTATGTTTGAATTAAATGATATTGTTAGATTAAAAGGTTATTGGC
>Ga0310690_10005027_pt1 | contig 18278 bp, 15 predicted proteins | sample AusTroGonzalo_MG_2_FD_207661 | JGI IMG/M metagenome (GOLD analysis project Ga0310690, IMG submission 207661) | Bovine rumen microbial communities from tropical cattle in Woodstock, Queensland, Australia - Gonzalo_04 (v2) (version 2) | ecosystem: Host-associated > Mammals > Digestive system >...
TATTGCTCCGCCGTCAGGTTCACGCCATTTTTCTTGAACACCTCGGAAAGATGCTTTTTGAGCCTGCAATTCAGTATGTTAACGTAAACACCTGCTTGTTTTACCAATATCATATTATCCTAGTTTAGTGACTATCTTTCTTCTTTGAAAGTGCAATAATACGGATAATATTCGGTTTTGCAAGTTTAACGGTATCTTTTTTCCAATTCGTCGCGGTATTTGTCAGCTATTTCACGGGCCAAGGCCACGCCATCGCCCTGAGGCTCAGCGCTGAAGTTGCCAAGCCGTTCGCGCCACCACTGGCCTTCGTACTTACAGATGCGCTCGTGGTAGGCTTTTTCGTTGAAGGGGATATCTTCGTCAATGGCGAAATTCACGTCCTTGAAGAACTCTTTCCAACGATAAGCATAGTAAGTCGCGGTGAGGCCGGCCCAAGCGCGACTGGCATATTCGTTCAGCAGCGCGTCCTCCTCGCCCCAAGTGGTGATGATATTGCGAGCGTTGCTCTCGAAGTAGTTTTTGTCCTCTTCCGTCGTGCCGATGGCTCTCGCGTCGCGAATCCATCTGCCAACCAAAAAAGCACTTTCCGTTGCCAAAATCTTGTCAGTATCATCAAGGATGTTGGTCATCGTTTTTTCGATTTCATGCAGTTTCTCGTAATCGCCTTCGCGGTATGCCTTCACGTAATCAGCATAAAGGTCGCTGAAATAATTGCCCAAGAGTTGCCTCGTGATATTGACCACATCAAAGTGACGCGTGCGGGTGTTGCAGTCGGCAGCGAGCAAGTCGTCAAGGGCATCCAACAGTGTGACATTGTTGTACTTATATGTCGGAGCGATGTAATACTGTCGGTATTCGTCGATAGTGCCCATTGTGGGTCTTTGGTTGATTCGGACGGTCTGGCCGGGCGACGATACCTTATTATAAACGCTGTCGGCCAATAAAGTCCAAGCAGCCCTCATGTTCAGGTCTTCCTTGCCCGCACGTTGGTCGGCGAGGCGCAGCACCCAAGCGTCAACATCTTTGGTGAGCGGGTTGTCCCATGCCTTCTCGAATACGTATTCATACATAAAGGGATTGCAGTCGAAGCCCTCAAGGGTGGAACCAATGCCGACGAAGTTGTCGCCACCTTTGGCGAAGGCGCGTTCAATTCTCACATTCACCGTGTCAAGATTTCCAGCCAACATAGAGTTGCCACCAAAATTGCCGAGATAGCACCAAATGTATGGCACTCCGTAATAGGCGTTGGTGCGCTCCCACACGGGCTGCCTTTCGCAGTAATAATCAAGCATGATGTGCCTGTCCTTCGGCATAGAGGTGATGTAGGCTTCTATGCGGTTATCGACTTCCCAATACTGTCGTTCGTTCCAAAAGAGCCACGCCATCTCAAGCCATTTGGCCTCAGGGTCAGCGGCCTCAAGGGATTCATACACCTGACGACTCACGCGAGCGAGGTATTCAGGCTCCCAACTCGGCGGGATGAGTTCGTTGAAAATGTCAATGCCATAGATGTGGTCGGTACCGTATAACTCGGTCTGCTTGGCGATGAATTTCTTCTGAATTTCGGTGTAAAGCGGATCAAGAGGGTCAAGGAACTTGCACCAGCAAATGCTGTCGAAGCCGGCCCAGTCGCCCAACGAAGCCAGGGGCGCATCGGGGTAGAGGCGCTTGATGCAAGGGGGCACATGACCTGCAAAGCCAGGCAGCACGGGTTTCATATTCAGCTCGCGTTCGCGGGCTACAATCTGTTTCTGCAGCTCCTTCTGGTTCTCGAGCCACGAGACGGGCAGCGGCCCACCCCAACGGTCGATGTTCTGCATACGGTGCCAAGGGAGATGTGCCGGACCAGTAAAGTAGCTGCAGATTTCCTCGTCGGTGAGGCCCAAGTCGCTCCAGACCTCATACCAAACCGACTCCTGTCCCGTAATGGCCAGCGGCAGATTAATGCCGTTGAGGGCCATCCAGTCAATGAAGTGCTCCCATTGCGACCAATCCCACCAGGGCAAGGTGTAGCCGAAAGTGCAGTAATTCAAGAAGAAACGTTCAGACACACGAGCGCTCAGGCTAACTTTCTCGGAAACTGCTGGCATCGTAGCAGGAATCTGCAAAGGTTCCTCTTTGAACCAGGAATACTGCGCCATGCAGTAGTATTTCAGGTAGTGGTTCAGGCCTACGGCCATGCTGTTGGCATTGTTGCCGCGAATGATGAGGTTTTTGCCTTTTGACTCGATTTCAAAGCGGTCAGTCGTGTCGTTTTCAAGGCGTTGTAGAACGATGTTATTGGAATACTCCGGCACAACGCGGTTCACCAATCCGCGCATGGCGATGACTTCAGGGTCGGTTTCCTTCTTCGTGCAGGAAACACAAAGCACAAGGCCCAAAAGGGTAACGAGATAGAGTCTTTTCATCTGACAAAGGTTTTAATTGGGGCAAAAGTACGCTTTTTTTCTCCTTTTTTATTTGTTTTCCAAAAATAAGGTATATTTGCACCGCTTTAACCAATTTAAAAGTTGCGCCCGACACGAATTTAGGGATTAAAAAATGAAAAAGATTACCAAAGTTTTGACCCTTGTGCTCTTCGTGGCTTCATTAGCCGCAATGACTTCATGCAAGAAAACCGACCAACAGCTCATCGTCGGCAAATGGAAATGCACTGCCGCAAGAATTACTGAGTTTGGAAACGTCACTCCTTATACTCCTGCCGTTGGCATGATTTGGGAATTCAAAAGCGACGGAACGCTTACCCTTGACCGTCTCGATCCCGAAATCGACATCGACAACAAAAATTGCACTTATGTCATCAGTGGCAACCACCTCCATGTGAGCTTCGTCGACTTCGAAGGTGATAAAGAGCAAGAAACATTCATTGTCAATACATTGTCAAAGAGCGCTCTCACGATTACCGAAAAAGAAGACGAGATCGATGACGATATCCTGACGTTAGAGTTCAGCAAACTTTAATTGTATCTTGGTCACTAAAACGCAAACAACCCGCAGGATCCTGCGGGTTGTTTTTTTATCTATAGTCTAAGCAATTACTTCTTCGCCATAGGGTCGCAGGTGAGGCCGATGCCGAGCTTCTTGAAGATCTTCTGGTCGACTTCGCTGAGCATCACCGTACTATGAACTTGACAACCCTTGAGTTGCGGTAAGCACACGAGGGCTTTCTTGCAGTTCTCGTCCCAGAGGCTGAGCATCGAGAGGGCCACGAGCACCTCGTCGGTGTGCAAGCGCGGGTTGTTGCCGTGCAGATAGGTCACCTTGGTGGTCTGTATGGGTTCAATCATGGCTTGGGGGATGAGTTTCACCTCATGTGGAATGCCTGCAATATGTTTGGTGGCATTCAGTATCAAGGCAGCACTGGGGCCCAGCAGGTCACTGGTGTGGGCTGTAATGATGGTTCCGTCTCCCAGCTCGATGGCGGCTGAGGCTACGCCTTCCTTCTCCTTTCTCTCTTTGGCGGCGATGGTGGTTTTGCGCAGGGCGGTGGTGATCTTGGCTTGCTTCATCAGCAGGGCAATCTTGTTCACCTCGTTTTCAGAGCCTTTTCCTTTAGCCAAGTCGCAGAGAGCGGTATAATAGCGTCGGATGATTTCCTGCTTCGAGGCTTCGCAGCAGACCTTGTCGTCGCTGAGGCAGTAACCCGCCATGTTGACGCCCATGTCGGTGGGCGACTTGTAGGGGTTCTCGCCGTAGATGCTCTCGAAGATGGCATTAAGCACGGGGAAAATCTCGATGTCGCGGTTGTAGTTGACAGCGGTCTTGCCGTAGGCTTCCAGATGGAAGGGGTCAATCATGTTGACGTCGTTGAGATCGGCGGTAGCGGCTTCGTAGGCCACGTTGACGGGGTGCTTCAGCGGCAGGTTCCAGATGGGGAAAGTTTCAAACTTAGCGTAGCCGGCCTTGATGCCACGCTTGTTCTCGTGATAGAGTTGACTCAGACAGACGGCCATCTTGCCGCTTCCGGGACCAGGGGCAGTGACCACCACCAGTGGGCGTGTAGTCTCCACGTAGTCGTTGCGTCCGAAGCCTTCCTCCGAATCGATGAGGGCGACATTGTTGGGATAGCCTTCGATGATGCGGTGATAGTATACCTTGATCCCCATACGTTCCAAGCGCTTGCGATAAGCATCGGTGCTGGCTTGACCGTTATAGTGGGTCACCACAACGGAGCTCACCATGAAACCACGGTTCATGAATTCCTCGCGAAGGCGAAGCACGTCGACGTCGTAGGTGATGCCTAAGTCGCCTCGCACCTTGTTCTTCTCAATGTCAACGGCGCTGATGACAATGATGATTTCGGCCTCGTCGATGAGCTGCGAGAGCATCTTCAGCTTACTGTCGGGCTGGAAGCCAGGCAGCACGCGGCTGGCGTGAAAGTCGTCAAAGAGTTTGCCGCCGAATTCAAGGTAGAGCTTGTCGCCAAACTTGGCGATGCGCTCTTTGATGTGTTCGGACTGAATCTTGAGATATTTTTCGTTGTCGAACCCGTATTTCGTAACGTTTTTCATGGTGCTTGAAAATATGAATACGGGATGCAAAAGTACAAAAAAACAGGGACGCAAAACCTTGCGCCCCTATTTTTTTCATCTTTTTATCTATCTGCGGCTGTTGGAGCCTGAGGTGCTTCTGCTGCTGGAGCTGTTCGAGCTGCTGGAGCTTTTGGAGCTGCTGCCGTTTCCGCTGCGGCTGTTGGAGCTCAGGGTGGTAGCGCTGCTGGTGTTGCTGCTAGAGCGGCTGACGCTGCTGGAGTTACCCGTGCGTCCGCTGCTGGACGAGTTGCTGCTGCTGTTGCTCGAGCGGCTGACGCTGCTGGAGTTACCCGTGCGTCCGCTGCTGGACGAGTTGCTGCTGCTGTTGCTCGAGCGGCTGACGCTGCCGGAGTTGCCGCTGCGGCTGCTGGAGCTCGAGGTGGTAGCGCTGCTGGAGCTGCTGCTCGGGCGGCTGACGTTGGCGGAGTTGCCCGTGCGTCCGCTGTTGGAGCCACCGTTGTTGCTCGGTGCAGGCGGAGGCGTGTTGCCGCTGTTGCTGTTGCTGCCGCTTCCGCTGCCGATGACGTGACTCATGCTGCCTCCTTCGGTATGCGGCTTGACGGTGGCGTGAGGAGCTTCGCCGTTGCTGTGTGCGGACGGGTTGTCGTTGTTCCAGTCGCTGCTATAGCCAGGATAGCCGCCGTTGTTGTAGTGATAGTTATAGGTGTGGTGTGCCGGGTTCATCGGGGGCGGAGGCGTTCCATAGCCCATGCTGTGTGGCGGGGGCATCGGAGGACGGTAGCCGTCGTAGTAGTAGCGGTAGTCACTGGGACGGGTGTAGTAGCGCACACGCGGCGGCACGCTGTAGACCACCCAGCGCTCGGCGCGCGGACCATTCCAGCGGAAGGCCAGAGGCTCGAAGTACTCGAAGGTGGTGAAGCTGTAGAGTTCGTCACCCAGCTCGTAGTACGGCATGATGGCGTAGGTCCACGAGGGGTTCGCGCGATAAACCGGGATCTCGATGGCCACTCTTTTGATGCGACCAGGGGTTACCTTCACGTACTTCTCTGCATAGCAGTAGCCGTCGTCGGGGCTGAGGAAGATGCAGATGTCGCCTCTGTAGGTATAGTCGCCGATGTTCATCACGTCGTAGTAGACGACGATTGCGTTGTAGTCGTAAACCAGTACGGGCTGCGACACCAAGGCGAGTTCAGGCGGATAGGCGGAGGCTGCTTTTGCTGCGATGAATCCCATTGCCAACAGGACGCTCATCAGGATGTTCTTTGCTTTCATGGTCGTTAGTTTTTAGAGGGTTTGACTTCCGTATTGGTTGTTTCTACCCCTCCTATTACCAAAACCATGCCAAAAAAAATTTGTAGGGCTGCCCTACCACGACAGCCGCCTTCTACAGTGCGGCTGCCACGATATGACAGCCCTACAAAGTCCTTTAATCCATTACTCTTCAGTAACACGGGTCACCTTGCCGTAATCCAAATCAGGATGCTGCTTCAGGAAGTCAAGCATCATGTCGTTGGAAGTACGGAAGGTCGAGTGGCCGTCGTCCTCATGCTCGTAGTTGAACACGCTGGTCATGTAGCTGTTCATCACGACTTTGTACTTGGCCTTCAGGTCGAGGGGCTTGCCGTTCTCCAGGGTCACCTTGACGTCGGTCATCTCGCCGTTGTCGTCCACCTTATAGGTATAAGAGCAGCCTGAGCAATACACCGGACCGTGGTCGGTGATGTAGCAGCATTTCATCATGTCGATGATTTCCTGTCCGCTGAGGGAGTACTCGATGATTTCGTTGTCGAAGGGGTCAAGGGTGAAGACGTCCTTGATGGTGACAGGGCGCACCGAGAGCGTGTCGAAGCGCACGCCACCGGGGTTCTGGAAGCCCATATCGGCACCCGAAATGGTGCGGATAGCGTCGGTCATCAGGCAGCCGAGCGTCTCGTAGGAGTCGATGGGCGTGAGGTTTTGGGCCACCACGGTCGAGAAGAAGGAGTCGCTGTTGTAAACGTTCAACATGGCCTGTACGGTCTCATCGCGCTTCGGGAAGTCCCTGACGGAGAGCAGCTGCATGTCCTTGTCGACGAGCTTACCGTCGCGGAAGGTGAAGGTGCTCAGCGTCACATATTTGACCTTGGCTTCGGCCTGGGTGACCATCACGCCGTTGGAGATCATCTTCTCAGCCACGCGGGTGTGGGTGTGACCGCCGAAGATAGCGGCCAACTGCGGGAACATCTCTGCCGTCTCCATATCGTACTCGAAGCCGCAGTGCGACAGCATGAAGATGGCGTTGCAGTCTTTCAACTCGTCAATGTACTGGGGCAGCACTTCACGGATCGGGGCGAAATGCGAGCCGACGCAGTTCATAGGGTGCGTGTCGGGCATACCGTCGAGGCCAAGCTGGATGGCACCGATGACGCCAAGTTTCAAGCCATTGCGCTCAAAGATGGTATAGGGATACACGTTGGTCATCTGAAGCGTGTCGTCGAAAGTGACATTGGCGCAAACGAAGGGGAACTTGGCCCAGCTGAGCACGTTGCGTAAGCCTATCGGACCGCCGTCCCACTCGTGGTTGCCGAAGCACGACAGGTCGAAACCGACTTCGTTCATCAGTTCAATCATGGGTCTGCCTGGTTCGGCGTAACGGTCGTTGATGGGATTGCCCGAGCGGTTGTCGCCTGCGCTGAACAACAGCAGGTCGGGATGCGCCTCGCGCAGGCTGTCAATCAGCCCGCCCAGCTTCGGGAAGTTGTCCATGTTGGCATGCATGTCGTTGGTGGATACGATATATATCTTCTGTTCCTTGGGACCGCAAGCCGAAAGGAACATCATGGCCACTAGGGCGGCCATCATCAGTGCCTTGACTTTCTTCATGGCATTCAGAATTTGACGTAGATTTTTGAATTGGCACGCAGCGATCCATCCAGGTCAAGGATGTTGCCGTAGGCGTCTCTTACCTTGACGCCGTCAAGCTTCAGAGGCAGGTTGTTGGCGCGGCAATAAGCCAGCACCACTGATTTCACCTTCGCGCCGTAATATGTGCGCACTTCGGTGTCGTTGACAAAAGCTTTCATTCTGTATTTGTGTATTTGTTTTAGTTAATAATTCTCGATATGGGTAATGATGAGGCAAAATTACGGTTTTTTCAGAAAAATGGCGTTGTTTTTTAGGTTTTTTCCTACTTTTGTGCCATTAATCATCAAAAATACAACACTATGAAACTAGAAGGACGCAGAGAAAGCACCAACGTGGAAGACCGCAGAGGAAAACGCACGGTCGCAACCGCCGGAGGCATCGGCATCGGCGGCATCATCATTGCCTTAGTCGTTATGTTTATGGGTGGCGACCCCACTCCCGTCGTGGAGCAAATGCAACAAGGCAAGCAAACCCAATACATCGACGACGGAAAGGACTACAGCCAGGTAGACGTGGAACTGATGACGTTCTGCAAACGCATCCTCGCCGGCACCGAGGACGTATGGACCCGCGAGTTCGAGAAGATGGGCCGCACCTACAATGCCCCCAAGATGGTCATCTTCAGCGATGCCGTCAACTCGGGCTGCGGCAACGCCACTTCGGCCAGTGGACCGTTCTATTGCTCCGCCGACAAAACGGTATACTTGGACCTGGAGTTTTTCAAGAGCATGAAAAAACAAATCGGCGCTGACGGCGATTTCGCATACGCCTACGTCATCGCCCACGAAGTGGGTCACCATGTGCAGAACGAACTCGGCATCTTGGGCGAAGCACACCAGCAAATGGCACAATACGGCCGCAACACAGCCAAGTCCAACGAAATCAGCGTGCGCCTCGAGCTGCAAGCCGACTTCTTCGCCGGCGTGTGGGCCTACAACGACAACGAGATGTTCGGCTCACTGGAAGACGGCGATATTGAGGAAGCCCTCAACGCGGCCTCCAAAATCGGCGATGACTACCTCCAAAAGCAAGCCTACGGACGCACCATGCCCGAGACCTTCAACCACGGCACCAGCGCACAACGCTCCCGCTGGCTGAAGAAAGGCCTCTACACAGGCGACGTCAGCCAAGGCGACACCTTCTCGCCCGCCTATAAGGATTTGTAAATCTTTTGATTAGTAATACTTTTCCTCGAAGGGTTTCAAGCCTTCGTCTTCATGCTTGATAACGACCTTCATGCCCTTGAAAGCATACTGCTCTTTCAGGACATCGAGGTCGTTGTCATTAAGGCGGATGCAACCCTCGCTGTCGCGACCCGGCACCGTGCTCTCGTTGTTGGTGCTACCGTGAATGCCGATGCCCGAGAAACCGGGCGTCTTCAGGCGCATAAACCAGTTGCCGTAGGACAAGATCGCTCCCCTGCCGTCGCCGAAGTCGTGCGTCCAATTGCTTGACTTCACGATTTCAGTGATTTCAAATGGCTTGTCCCAAGTCGATTCGGGCGTCTTCATGTCGCCCTTGCGCTCCTTTTGACCCAGGTTACGGCTCAAGCAAACGGGGAATTCAGCGATGCGCACCGTGTCGTCCTCCAAGGCCTCGCAAACGTAAAGTTTCAGTTCCTGCTTGGAAATCACAATAAACGTGTTGGCCTTGTCCTGAATCTCGGAATAGGCGGCGACGGTGTCTACCCTAGGGGACTCAGTGGTTTGTTCTTTAGCTTCTCCCCTTCCGTTGAAGCAAGAGGTGAGCAGGGCGATAACGCCAGCCAAAAGGGTCAGTATTTTCATGGGGCTTTTCATTTTTTTTGTTGTATTATGCAGCAAAATTACGCTTTTTTGCGTCTGTCGTGACGCCAAATCTGCCAGCTGTTGAACAGATTCTGGAAAATGGCGTAGAAGGCCATACTCACCGAAGCCAGCGGATGCAGGTAGTGGTTGGCCATCCAGATGCCCATGGCGGTGTTTTTCTGTCCGAGCAGCTGTCCGCCCGCGATGGTGTCGCCATACTTGCTGCCGATCCATTTGCCGAGGGCGAACTGCACGGCACAGAAGAGCAGCGATGAGACTGCGAGCCAAAGGATCACGTGCCAATGGCCCTCGCCGTGAAGGAAGATGAAGTCGATGGTCTGCCCGATGGTGAAAAAGAGCGCCACCGACCAGAGGTAGAACGACAAGCCCTTGTAGCGGCTTATGAAGCCATTCACCTTAGGCAGCCACAATTGCAGCGCCAAAGCGATGAAGAACGGCAGTCCGATGACTACGCCGATACGCTTCAGAATGGACAGAAACGAGGCCATGAAGGTCATTTCAGGATGCACGCCGATAAGAGTGAAATAGGCTGGCGCGACGATGGAAATCACCAGGTTGCCGATGATGGAGAACGAGGTCACCGTTTGGCGGTCAGCGCCGAGCATACAGCTCACCACCGCCACCGAGGCCGCCACGGGACACAGCGAGGCCATCATCACGCCCTCGGCGAGGTCGGGGCTGGCGCCACAGGCCTTCAGCAGGGCGTACATGCTGATGCTCACCACGACCTGAAACAGCAGAATCCAGACGAACATCGGGCTGAACTTCAGCTTGCGCACGTCCACCGCCGAGAAGGTCAGCAGGAGGATGCAGAAGATGAGGTAAGGTACCGCCACGCTTAGCTTGGCGCAGTATTCGTGCAGCAACAGGCCCAGCACTATGGCAATCGGCAGGATATAGCTTCTGATTTTTTGCATGAAACAACGGTGTGCTTTCGGGGCGCAAAAATAGGGAATTTTTGTTATCGTTCCTTTGTCTTGATACAAGTTAGAAAAAAAGCAAAGGCATTTCATCCAGAGGTATGAAAATCTTTATTGATAGGGCTGTTCATGCATGATGCAGTGCACAGTTTGCTGTATTATTAAGTATTCGGCCGACCTCCCCGCCCTACCCGATAGGGCTTTTGCGAACCATTGTCAGGGACATTATTGCGCCGCTTGCCCTCATGGCGGACACTAATCCGTCAGGCCTCGTACTCTTTGGGCTCTTTCACATATTGTTACTTCTCCTTGATGAAAGATCAGTTTTATCTTATGAAACGACACACTACAAACAGGCCTGTATCAATTTCGGATTCAAGATGGAGTTCCTCTTTTTCCAAGTATTCCCTTAATCCATTTATAGGCGTTGTCGTTTGATGGAGAAAAACAACTCTAGTATACTCATACAAGTCAGCGTTAGAATAGTTATAATCGTAAAAATAGCCATTCTGAGTTAAAAAATCGTGAAAGACATAGTAGGTGGTTGGCTGGCTTTGTGTTCGGAATGCTTCGTGGTTTTCGTCCAAATAATAGGTAAATTGCTTGTCAAAACATTCGGGCAGGATAACTAGCGCATCCTTTTGTTCTTTTTCCATAACCAACATATCTACAATGGGCTTGATTTCTGAATGCCAGCCACTGAAGTGCTTAGTTGAACTGTCGGGCGAACAACTAATCATCATCAATATAGTGAACAAAGTCGCTAAGCTTTGACCAAAAACCAAATTCTTTGGGAACAAGAACAAACAATAGGCGACCACAGACAAATAGAAAACAGGAAACAGAAAGTAAAAATATCGATCAAGGAAGAAACCTGTGAAAAAGGACAAAATGAAAGAAGTTAATAGCGGTATTATCCAAAAAAGACTAAGGATTGTAGTCTTACCGAAAGAATACTGTTTTTTAATTATTCTAATGACAAGTATGATAAGTGTTGAAATTAAAATAGCAATGGCTAACACTGTTACTACAGGTACATTGCACATCCGCCAAAGAAAATCGTACAAGGCCTCAATACTCGTAGTCTTCGCAATCCAAGTGCCGTTGATACCGGAATCGAAAAAGCGCGAAAACAGTACTGGAAACATGGGAATATACAAGACAATGAGTGCGGAAATATGAAACAAATAGAGTTTCCAAATCTTTTGCCTTATGGTTTTGACACTCAAGGCAATGATAAACTCCATCACAATAATCCAGATAGAAAGGTAATGGCCGTACATTAGCATCAGATTGACAATGGTCAATAGGATGATTTTGTATATTTTAGGGGTTGTTATGATACTGACGAAGAACAAAACAGAACTAGCAGCGAAAAAACCAACGAGACTATAGACGCGACAGTCATGTGATAGATATATTGAAAAAGTGGAAAAGCAATAACTTAAAGCGGCTGTAATACCAGCTAGTCTGTGAATGTACTTTTCACCGAGAAGATATATCGGAATGATTGTCAAGATGCTAAAAACAACAGATAAACTGCGAATTGCCACTTCGGAAATACCGAAAACTTTTACCCAAAAATGCAACAATAGTTCCCAAAGAGGTGGGTTGTCTCCTTGACAAAGCATTCTCACAGCTTCTGGAAGGCTTTGCAACGACATGTATAAGGAGAAACTTTCGTCGTATCCCAGGTCAGTTTTGCCTACGAACCAAACACGTAGTACAGCGGCAATCATCAGTAAAATCAAGCATTCAACAAGAGTCTTAGGTTTGTTCGGCGTCCGTAAAATAATCATGGGGTAAAGGTTGCTATTTGTTTATCAGCGCCTTGCCACCGATTCCTCAAACTCCAACAACCAAACAAAAAAGGAGGCGAACAATTCGTCTCCAATGTGAGGTCGTGGAATTACCTTTGAGGATAGACAAAAAGCTCGCCTTTTACAGCGAGCATTTGCTTTTGCTTTCCTCAAAAACACCATTTGAAATTTTCCACGTTTCACATTGGTCGGAACAAATAGCAAACGCTAAGGTTATTTATGTATTTACGTTTATTTTACTCTATATAATCTTTTCTATTCGTTCATATTCATTGTTTGTTCTATTTCGGGGGCAAAGATACACGATTTTTCGAAATTTTGGCTTTGGTTAACAAAATTGTTACGAGAATCGTTTTGCTAATCAGCAAAATGGTCTGGAACTTCTCATCCTTGCCCCACCAACTTCAACCCCATTGTTCTATCCGCGCAATCTGTACAACACTCTTCTGTATGAGCTGTGTTTCAAAATTATACCCGACAGCAAACGACTACAGTCGACTACAAACGTTTAATCAACGGTTTTCTCTTGACAAGGTTTGCATCTTTGCAGGGTGAAACTTTTTAATACCCCAAAGATATGGAAACACAAGACAACAAGCCCTTTCAAATTCCAATGGAAGACGGAAAAGAAGCCCTCAAACAACGGCAAGAAATCATCTCACAAGTGTATCGCAAATGGACGGAGGAAAACCCGGACAAAAGAGTATACAACCGGTCGCTGAAAGATTATATCAACATACGTTATCTATCCATAACCGAGACAATGCGCCATGCGTCGAAGTCGTATTCTTCAACCTTAGCACTCCTTCAATTGGATACTATTTTACGATATTCTGTGGTTTATGGCAAGCCCAAGCCTCCGAAAAAAGGTGTTGCCAATCAAAAGATGTTCTCTTATATGCTGGAGATGCACTATGAAGTGATAGGCATAGGACTGGTGAAGATGATGGTTGGAGTGAAGCGCACAGGAGAGAAAATACAATACTGCATTACTACAATAGAGGCATAAAAAAAGAAATCGACAGGTTGGCTCGCTTGAAAGGTCATCACCAAATTGTGGACGTCAACGGACTGTTCCCCTATTGATTTCTGCCTGCAAAATTACAAAATTTTTCCGAACCAGCAAGGGGACAATATAAAAAAAGGCCTTACCACCACCGTACTTCGCCGTACCTTCTATCTTACCACTATCTTGTCACGACGGTATAATTTGCTGGTGACTCAAAACAAAATTTTTGTATGTTTGCAGCATAAAACCCTAACACAATAAAAATGAAAAAACACCTCATTCTCATCGTCGCCCTCGCGCTGCTGGCCTGCAGCTGCTGCGACAAGACCAACGAACAACAAAACAACAGCACCATGAACACCACTATGGACGACCTGCTGACGCGCCGCAGCGTGCGCAGCTACACCGACGAAGTGCCGCCGCGCGACGTCATCGAAGAAATCTGCAAGGCGGGTACCTACGCCCCCACGGGCATGAACAAACAAGCCCCCATCATCGTCGCCGTCACCAACCGCGAGGTGCGCGACCGCCTGAGCCGCCTCAACGGCGCCGTCTTCGGCCCCGACAACGACCGCGACCCCTTCTACGGCGCTCCCGTCGTGCTGGTCGTCCTGGCCGACACCACCGCCGCCTTCACCTGGAAGGAGGACGGCTCGCTGGTCATGGGTAACCTGCTCAACGCAGCCCACGCCAAAGGTCTGGGCTCCTGCTGGATACACCGCGCCAAAGAGGTCTTCGAGACCGAAGAAGGCAAGGCCATCCTCACCGACCTCGGCATCGACGCCGACAAATACGTCGGCATCGGCAATTGCATCCTAGGCTATGTCAACGGCGACTATCCCGAAGCCAGACCGCGCAAGGAGAACTATGTATATTGGATTGAATAAGCGGCATCTGCCCATTGTCGTCATCGCCTTGCTGCTGCTCCTGACCTCGTGTCACGGGCGCAGGCGCCTCATGACGGGCGACCTCCTCTTCGTGGAAGGCGCACCCACGGGAGCGCTGGACCGCGCCATCATGGGCAGCACCGGAGCGATGGTGCACGTGGGCATCATCGAGGTAAGCGGCGACAGCGTCTATGTCATCGACGCAGCCCCAAAGACAGGTGTCGCCCGCCGCCCCCTAGAGGCCTTCCTCGGCGACCAGAGGGACGAAGCGGGCCTCCTCCCCACCCTTTGCCTCATGCGACTGAAAGACAACCGCGACGCAGCTGCGTTTGTCGCCCAGGCCAAGAGCCTCTGCGGCGCCGAGTACGACTTCACTTTCCTGCCCGGCAACGGACAATACTATTGCAGCGAGTTGGTGTATGAGTGCTACCAACGTGACGGCCAGCCCCTCTTCGAGGCCACACCAATGAACTTCAAAAATGCAACAGGAGAGTTCGACCCGTATTGGGTGGAACACTTTGAGCGGCTAGGCATCCCCATCCCGCAGGGCGTGCTCGGCACCAACCCCGACGAGATGTCCTATTCCTACGATCTGAAAGAAATCAGCCGACAGAGCAGCCAGGCGCCACCAAGTCGCTAGGCGTGAGCAGCACGAGGCGTCCGTCCTTGTCCTCGGCGGAGAGGATCATACCCTCGCTGACCACACCCTTCAGCTTGCGCGGCTCGAAGTTGGCGACAAAGCACACCTGCTTGCCCACCAGCTTCTCAGGCTCGGTGTAGTATTTGGCGATGCCGCTCACGATGGTGCGCTTCTGCATGCCATCGTCGATGAGGAACTGCAGCAGCTTGTCGGCCTTCGGCACCTTCTGGCACTCGAGGACAGTACCCACGCGAACATCGACCTTCATGTAGTCGTCGAAGCTCACCACGGGTTTCACCTCGGCAGGCTTCCAGGCTTTCAGCTGATTGGTCTTCTTGGTTTCCTCCAACTTCTGCAGCTGGGCCTCCACCACGCTGTCTTCCACTTTCTCGAAGAGCAGCTCAGGCTGACGGATCACGAGGCCTTCAGGCAACAAGACGGTCTTTTCGGCATCGTCCCAGCCCTTGAAGAACAAGACGATCATCTGTTGCAGCTTCTTCGCGCTGAAGGGCAGGAAAGGCTCGCTGAGGATGGCGAGGTGCGCCACGATCTGCAGGCTCACTGCCATCACTGTCTTCACCCTTTCGGGGTCGGTCTTGACCTGCTTCCAAGGTTCGTTGTCGGTAAGGTATTTGTTGCCCAAGCGGGCCAAGTTCATCAGCTCGGCGAGGCCTTCGCGGAACTTATAGGTCTCGATGAGATGACCTATCTTGGCCGCATAGCCCGTCATCTCGGCAAGCACCGCCTGATCGGTATCGTTCAAGCCGCTCATCGCCGGAACAGCACCTTCATAGTATTTGTGCGTCAGCACGAGGGTGCGGTTGACGAAGTTGCCAAAGATGGCCAGCAGCTCGTTGTTGTTGCGGTCCTGATAGTCCTTCCAGGTGAAGTTGTTGTCCTTGGTCTCGGGCGCGTTGGCGGTCAGCACGTAGCGCAGCACGTCCTGCTTGCCGGGGAACTCCTCGAGGTATTCGTGGAGCCACACGGCCCAGTTGCGCGAGGTCGAGATCTTGTCGTTCTCGAGGTTGAGGAACTCGTTGGCGGGCACGTTGTCGGGCATGATATAGCCGCCGTAGGCCTTCATCATGCAGGGAAAGATGATGCAATGGAAAACGATGTTGTCCTTGCCGATGAAGTGCACCAACTTGGTCTCGGGGTCTTTCCACCACTTCTCCCAGTCCTCGCCACGCTGCTCACAAATCTCCTTGGTGTTGCTGATATAGCCGATGGGCGCATCGAACCACACGTAGAGCACCTTACCGTCGGCGCCCTCAATCGGGACGGGAACGCCCCAGTCCAAGTCGCGGGTGACGGCACGGGGTTGCAGGCCGCCGTCGAGCCAGCTCTTCACCTGACCGTAGACGTTGGACTTCCACTCCTTGTGGCCTTCGAGGATCCACTCGCGGAGCCAGGGTTCATATTGGTCAAGGGGCAGATACCAGTGCTTGGTGGGCTTCTTCACCAGGGCTGCACCGCTGAGTTGTGAATGCGGGTTGATGAGCTCATCAGGGCTCAGCGAGCTGCCGCATTTCTCGCATTGGTCGCCGTAGGCGCCGTCTGCGCCGCACTTCGGGCAGGTGCCTACGATATATCTGTCCGAAAGGAACTTCTGACGCTCGGGGTCGAAGTATTGCTCCGTCTCCTTCTCGATGAACTTCCCTTCGTCGTAGAGCTTCTTGAAGAACTCCTGGGCCGTCACGCGATGCATCTTCGAAGACGTTCTGGAATAGATGTCATAGCTGATGCCCAGCTCCTCAAACGATTTCTTGATGATCTCGTGGTAGCGGTCGACGATGTCCTGCGGCGTGCAGCCTTCCTTTTCGGCTTTGATGGTGATCGGCACGCCGTGCTCGTCGGAACCACCGACAAACAGCACCTCCTCGCCCTTCATTCGCAGGTAGCGGACGTAGGTGTCGGCAGGAATATAGACGCCGGCCAGGTGACCGATGTGGACAGGACCGTTGGCGTAAGGCAATGCGGTGGTTACCGTGTATCGCTTAAATTGTTTGTTCGATGATTCCATTTTGTCAGTTGTTTGTTTTCAGTTAGTTTATTTTATTGAATGTCCTTTTCTTCGGTGAACTTCAGGCGTTCGGGGTGTTCGGCGATGAGACTGAGGAAGTTCTCCTTCCTATAGGTCGTCAGGTTGCCAATAACTTCGCCAGAGAAGCCACCACTGTACTCGACGATGATACCCTTGATTCTACCGTAGATCACCGACTCGGGGAGCTCCTGTTCGTTATAGCTGAAGGAGCCCTCCATCTTGGCGTGGAAGGGAGCCTTAACCTCGATGGACTTCGTCCAAGGCAGCGTGACGTTGTTCTCGGTCACCGATTGTCCGTTGGCGTCGACATAGGTCACTTCGAGTTTGAAGCAAGGCGACATCGTCTTGCCATCCATTGTGTTCAGCACCTTATACGTCACGGTATAGGCAGAAGGCGTCGGGGTCGGAGTGGGAGTTGGAGTCGGGTTGTCTTTCTTGCAACCGGTGAACATCAGGCCACCAACAAGCAGGGTAGCGAGCAAAAACGTTACTTTTTTCATTTTGTTTAATATTTAGGTTTGATTGATTTCATTTGGAAACAAGCCGCAAAAGTAGTAAAAACTTACAATAAAACGGAGATTTCGCCGTTAAAGAGGCAAAAAAAGGCAATTTGTTCATGAAACATCACTCCTTATGCCGATGGCTTGTCGTCGTCGGCATTTTGTTGGTCAGTTTACCCGCACTCGCACAGAAGCGCACCATCAGCGGCTACGTGATGGACGCCGCCAGCAAGGAGACCCTCATCGGGGCGACCGTCTTCGACAAAAACTCGGGCAAAGGCTGCGCCACCAACAGCTATGGCTTCTATACCCTGACTTTGGACCAGGGTCAAGTCGACCTGCAAGTGTCGTATGTCGGCTACACGCAGCAAAACACAGCCTTTGAGTTAAAGGAAAACCAAAGTATCAACTTCACTTTGGAAACCAGCACCATGCTCGACGAGGTGGTGGTGGAAGGCACCCGTGCCACAGTGAGCGTCCGCAGCCCGCAGATGAGCGTGGTGGAGCTGCCCGTGCAGCAGATCAAGAGCATCCCTACCCTCTTCGGCGAGGCCGACGTGCTGAAAGCCATACAGTTACTGCCTGGCGTACAGAACGGCTCGGAAGGCTCAGCGGGCATGTACGTGCGCGGCGGCGGTCCCGACGAAAACCTGCTGCTCTTGGACGGTGTGCCCGTCTACAACGTCAACCACGCCCTTGGATTCTTCTCCGTCTTCAATCCCGACGCGCTGAAAAACGTCACCTTATATAAAGGCAGCTTCCCCGCGCATTTCGGCGGACGACTCTCGTCGGTGGTCGACATCCGCATGAAGGAAGGCGACATGCAGAAATATCACGGCAACATAAGCATCGGACTCATCTCGTCGAAACTCAACTTCGAAGGCCCTATCGTGAAGGACAAGCTGTCGTTCAACCTCTCCTTCCGCCGCACCTACGGCGACCTGCTCATCAAGCCCGCGATGTGGATCATGAAAGCGAGCTACCCCGATATGAATAAGTTCAACGCGGGTTACTATTTCTATGACCTCAACGCCAAACTCAACTGGAAGATTTCGGACAAGGACCGTCTCTACCTCAGTTTCTATACCGGCGACGACGGCATCTATTTCGGCGTGAAATACAAGGACTACGAGTACGACAACACCCAATTTTCAGAAGATATGAACCTCAACTGGAAATGGGGCAACAAGGTGGCTTCGCTCCGCTGGAACCACGTGATGTCGCAGCAGCTCTTCATGGACGCCTCAATCAAC
>Ga0310690_10005028_pt1 | contig 18274 bp, 7 predicted proteins | sample AusTroGonzalo_MG_2_FD_207661 | JGI IMG/M metagenome (GOLD analysis project Ga0310690, IMG submission 207661) | Bovine rumen microbial communities from tropical cattle in Woodstock, Queensland, Australia - Gonzalo_04 (v2) (version 2) | ecosystem: Host-associated > Mammals > Digestive system >...
AAGTATCGGGAAGATCACGGAAGCAGATGGATTCATTCCCAATGCCAACGGGCTTCGCCTCATGAAGGAGATGAGGATTACACCGGATATCGCTCCCGTCGTGAAGAACTATGGTGCGTATGAGATGCTTCAGCAACTCTCTCCTGACATGGATGGACAGCTTCGGAAATTCTTTCCGGACATCTACCGGGAGATCCGGACGCTATCCCTGCTCCGCCTGGTAGACAGCATATCCTCTGCGAAAATGATCCAGCCTGTATTCCTCGATTCCTACATGAGCGATATCTGCAGCGACATTGCGGTATCCGAAGGCTCTGTTCGAAGATTCGTTTCGAAACTGGGGAGGATGCAGGAGAGTCTGGACGCATTCATGAAGGCACAGGTAATGCCCGGAACAACGTTGCTCTTTGACGGAACTTCGATTTTCTCCCGCTCAGCGGATTCTCTTTCCGCCAAGGGATACAATCCGGAACACAGCCAGAATCCACAGGCCAGAATCCTGTACATTTTCGAGAAGGAATCACATAAGCCGGTCTTCTACCGGGTCGTACAGGGCTCTATCGTGGATAAGTCAGCATTCATGGATACAGTACAGGCAGCAGGATGTAAAGACTGTATCATTATTGCGGACAAAGGATTCTACTCCAAGAAGAATCTCTCCGCATTGATGGCTGCCGGTATGATCTACATCCTTCCGCTTCAGGACAACACAGTAAATGTTGAACCTGAATTTTACGAGAACACGAACGACTCCAAATGGGACGGAGTGTTTTCGTACAACAAGCGGGCGGTATGGTTCCGGAAACAGCCAAGCGGAAACAAAGGGAACTTCATCTACACGTTCCGGGATGACTCCAGGAAAGCGGAACTTGTCGGCAACTTCGTGGAGAAGGCAGACAAAGATTACGGTGAAGAAGAATACCGGCCGATGGACGTCCTGAAAGAAATCCGCATGGGGTACTTCTCCTTCTGCAGCAACCTGGATGTGCCTGCCAGAGAGATCTACCTGAGCTACAAACAGCGCTGGGATATTGAACAGTGCTTCGATTACCTCAAGAACAGTGTTTCAACAACAGCTTCCTATGCTCATTCCGACGATTATTTCAGGGGCTGGACATTTCTGAATCACATCAGTCTGCTGTACTATTATGGATTGCTCAATGCTCTCCGGGATACGAAACTGGATGAAAGATTCTCCGCTCAGGATGTTCTGAAACTGACGAAGAACATCTATCTCGTCAATACCGGAAGCAACGCAGAAAACCAGGTATCCGCCATCCAGAAGAAGACTATGGAGATCCTGGAAACGCTCAAGGTCGACCTATTACGTTAATTTGATGGTTTCTGTGTCGTTATTTCCTTATCACAATGGGTTGATGTCCTAAGCAGATAGATTCAACCTTGAATCGTACTACCTTCGAAATATTTCCTTAGAGCCATTATTATACTATTGCAAATCATGTCAAAATCTTTTTAAATGGTAAACAAAAGTCGATGGTGGCCTTTGCCACAATGCTTCTTTCACTTCTGTACTTTGGCGTAAGTGGTATGTCCTAGTATAGCATCATCAATTTACTTCCTTCAATGAAACATCAATGAGCATTATTCCTACGGATCCAATTCTCTCATTCCAGCAGTTGCACCATAATTAGTAAAGTTACGTGTCACATATCGTAGATAGGCATCATATATTAATAAACAGCCGTATGAGAGTATAAAGTTTCGTTCTCTACACTAGACGCAAAACTCACCTTCACGCGATAAGTCCCATGAATAGAAAGCGACTTAGTTCCTACTATTGTTTTTGATCCGCCTGTCGGCACACTTCCTGTCCATGAATCCACATAGACCCACGAGTTTCCATTCTTGCGCTGTAATGTAACTGTCAGAGTGCCTGAGTACCCGTTTTTAAGTGCTATATCTCCTATACATTTTGCTGTATTGCCAGTTATCTTAATTGCTGCAGAGATTTGGGCAATTGCCTGATATCTGGATGGAAGTGGTTCGTTTTCGGATGTGCTAAGATTCTCGGCGCAGACAATGCATTGCGTTAAAAGCAACATAACAGCCAGAAGAAAAGCGATTATTCTGTGTTTTCGTGTCATTCGCATAGGAAAAGCCTCCTTTTTTTTATTGGTATATTTATAAAGACCTGTTTCGCTGCCGTTTTGTTACAAGAGAAACACTTTGTCTTTTTATTTCCTTATTTTTCATTTTTATTTTACCATTATAACATTGGAGACGTAAGTAATCGTTTCGGGCATGGAACTGTTTTGCGTCTGCAAAACAAGCAAGCGTTGTCCATCATTCCAATACATTGTGATTAATCCATCTTTTTCCGTGATTGATACCTCTTTTCCATTTATTATCGAATTGATTTGGTCAGCATCTTCTGTATCGATCCTGGTATATACTTCGTCATCATATTCTGAAAACGAAAGAATCCATCCATTCTGAGATGCCTTTGTTGAATAAGTAACGCGAGAAAACACGTCGTTGCTTTCCAGAAATGAAATATGTGATTTTTCAGGGACCACTCCGGGATAGTATGTTCCTTGCCAATCAGATGGAATGTTCATTTCCTTTTCAACAGAAAAGTTTAGCTCTGTATATTCTGGCGTCACATCTGCTAACAATCGCATAACCTGTGTTCTGACATATGAACTTGCAGAAAGCGCAATTCCGCCAGCGAGCGCCAAACATACTATCAGCACAGCCGCAGTCTGCACAATTTTCTGAAACACACGGGAATGACCGATCAAACCGCCTTTGCCGTCATGACAGTTACGTTCAATGATTTGAAGATGCTTTTGTTCATTACGAATGAAGAAATCCTTCATATCAGCTTCGGCCTTGGTTCCTTTTTCCGATTCGATTTCTTCACAGATTTCTTTTACTTCTTTTTCCAGGAGCATATCACCAAACAGATCATATGCGGAATCCTGAATTGAAACAGAATGTTTCATTTTTTCAGGATTGCTTTGCCTCATTTGTGATTCCTCCTTCCCGTGCTATTTCTTCCAGTCGATTCTTTGCCCTGCTTAACGCTGTCCGCACGGCTCCCGCGTTCATGTGTAGCTCATCTGCGATTTCCGTATAATCCATTCTCTCGACATGTCTCATCCAAATTAGATCTTGATCCCTCTGGCTTAAGCCCTGAAATGACGCCAGAAGTGTCTTTGCATCCGCATAATCGAAAAGCGTTTCATAGGGATCTACTGATATGGTGTCCGCATTGTATAGGTTAGAATCGTCAAATGGAATAGTTCTCTGTTCGCGTTCCCGTATGATCTGTCTGAGCCGGTTTCTGCAGACGTTCTCAATCATTAAGACCACATATGCCTTCATTTTGTTACTCGGCACTTCCCTGAGCTTCTTTACGTACCGGCACATCCGTTCCAGTGTTATGCTGATTGCCTCCTCCAGTTCTTCCGGTTTGTCTGCAAAATGCTTACGTGCCACATGATACATGGTTTTTCTGTGCTGAAAGTACAGTTCCTGAAGGAATTCACGATCTGAATCGTTCAACATTGCCAGCACTAATACCGGGACCGGAATCCAATGGCACATCGGTATCCCGCCCGCTATAATCGAGAATAATGACATTATGCCAAAACCTCCCTGTTCATGGAAAAACAAATATGCTGAGGGTTGCTTTCCCTCAGCGTGTTCTTTTATTCTGTCCCGATTGTGCTTTCGGATGAGAAAGTCCGATAAATCTTTCGCATCCTGTTCCTGTCAGATTCATCAAGGTTGTTTAGCAGGAGATGATCTCCAATATCCCGCCCAACCAGTTCATCTATGGTGATATCATAATAATCAGCTATGGCAATCGCATGTGACAAGTCTGGATCATTTATATCTGATTCCCAGTTTTTGACCGTTTTCACGCTGACATCAACAGCTTTTGCCAGTTCCAACTGGGTATTTCCTTTCTCTGAGCGAAGTTGCCGAAGTTTTTCTCCAATCATTTTCTTCGCCTCCCTCCAAATAAATGGTATCCGAAAGGGGAAAGAATGTCGTTCACCCAAAGGGGAATAAAGCTTCACTTTTTTGCATTTTTGTATTATAGTGATATAGGCTGTTACTCCGCTGTCTCAAGATGCTAATGCCTTATTCGACCACGCTAACGTATGGATTTGTCATGATTCCGGCACATAGACGATTGACCGAGAAAAAGCAGGGAAAATCAAGACATGTAACATTTTTCCTCTTTGGCAAGTCTATATGAATGGACTGAAATTGCAGACATTATCATTGCGTTCAGAAAAGCGCTGATCCTCGGAAGTCTGCACGTCCTTTATTACAACGTCTTGCGGGGGAAAGCATATGGGATATACGGGCTTTGGGTCTACAGCGCAAAATCAGGGAAAGGCAATGCTGAGCTGTCATGTTATCAGAAGGGAGAGAATGATTATGAAACGTGTTATTGCTTTTCTTCTCTCCGTTATGACGGTTATCAATTTCACCTGTCCGGTTGCTGCTGAACAGACCTCAACAGACACCCAACCCCAGTTCCACACTGTGACCTGGACAATGAATCCGGAATATACGCTTGAACCGATCACCGGTTCCCGTACATCCATGTTGGATGAAGGTTCCATCCTGACTAATGCTGAAGGAAATGTGCAGACTGAAATTCAGGCTGTGTATCATACAAATCAGACACTGGCAACGGTTGGTATGACAGGGACCAGTTTTTCTTTCGCCCCGATCATGCTGGATGAATACTATCCGCAAGAAGCAGAGGTAGATCCCGCCGGAACCGAAAATGAACCAGTTAATCCAGATATTCCTGAAGATGGAGCATCTGAAGAAGATTCAGAAGAACCAGAGGACCAAGCAGACAATCAACCCGGGGACGATCAGCATGCCGAGGATGATACTACGGACCCGGAAGAGCAAGCAGATCAACCGGTTAATCTGCCTGAAGACGATCAGAATGGAGAAGAAAATCAGCCCGGAACAGATCAGTCAGAAGAACAGGCCCCTGCTGACGATTCGGACACCGAAAACGATTCCGATGAAGATGAAGAATTACTACATACTGGTTATGGAAAAACTACAAACGCTGTAACAATATATCAGGATGCCCATGGGAATGATGCCATTGGTACACTACCCTCGGGTGTTTTTGTGTATATCGCTTCTGTATCCGGAAAATACGCTCAAATTGTATTTGATACGCCGGATGAAGAGATCAAAGGATATGTCCGCACGGATAAACTGATCAATCTGGAAAAAGAAGCAGAAAATGACCTGATCTCTGAAATCCGGAATACGGAAAACCATAGAGAATATAAGGACAATCCGCTCCCAAGAACAACGACGTTCACCCGTTTGCAAGAAGAACAGGAAGAAACCGACGATGAAGAGGATGAATCTCCATCTGAACCGGCAGATGATACGCCACAGGTAGCGACTCCGACAGATCTAACCGGCAGTATCCATTCCAGGGAGCCATCCGCGTTGGATCTCTTACTCAGCTGGATCATTCCCTCTGCGTGCGCTGAGGAAGCGCTTGCTGATTCAGAAGAAAAGCCAGAAGAGGATACAATCCCCCAACAGGATCATCCGATTCAGCGGGCACGTCCATCCAGTATTACCGGACAAAAGATTGGCGGTACATCCAGAGCGAAAGGATTGCGTAGCGCACCTTCTTCTGCCGGAAAAGTCAGTGCTATTGTATATCCCGGCCTTTTTGATGCGGTGACAGACGTCCGCCTGTCTGCAACAACTACAGGAATCAAGGAAGATATTATTGTTTCACAGTATACAGGCAATCATCAGTATGCTTATACGTTGCGTACAGATGGTCTTTCTGCCGTTCTTTCCGGGAAATCAGTTGAATTGTTTGACGATGCAGGCCATCACCTTGCAACCATTGACGCACCGGATATGACGGACGCCAATGGGAATTACAGCAAGGATATAGAAGTCAGTTTGACCGGCAGCAACGGAAATTATATGCTGACATACATTCCCAATGACGCCTGGATGCAGTCTGCAGCTTACCCTGTCACGATTGATCCGACCGGTCAGTATGTCAATAACCTTTCTACCGGGATCGGCGATGTATATGTCACCAGCAGTAATCCCACAAAGCATTATGAGCATAGGGAAAACGGATCAGGACAGACAAATCACAGTCTGGAATCAACAAATCTGTATGCAGGAACAGTAAACGGAGAAAGCATCGCGTATGTGATTCCTTCCCTTCGCGGCCTGTCTAATGAACTGGGAAGCCAGGATTTCCCAACAAATACGCCTCTTCTGATCCATAGTGCTACATGGCGGGTCAATGTTCATGAGGTGCATGGAAGCGGTCCCTTCCGTATTTCGCTGATTACAGGAAACTGGAACACATCAACCGTCACATATAATACCCGTCCTTCACTTTCGTCAGATATCTATATAGACGTTAGTTTGCAGGCCGGCTGGAATGAAATTGATGTTACCAAAATCTTTTCCGCGTGGTTCAGTGCCTTGGATCAGAAGCAGAATTATGGTTTTGCCATTACATCCACATCCTCCTGGGCAAGGATCTGTGCTTCCGATATTCGGCCATATACAGATCGCATGAAGTTTACCGCGACCTATTATACCGGTATTGGGAAACCCACCCTAACCGCAACAGGGCATGGTAACAATGTCAATTCCGGCAGCGGCTGGGTCGAACTCAACTGGAACGCTATCGAAGGCGCACAGGGCTATGTCCTTGGAGTCTGGAACGGCCAGAGCTATGAGTATCGGTATATCGGAAATACAACCTCCTGGTCGTCAGACGGAAAAAAGCTCTGGCCGACCCAGGCAGAGATATCCTCAGGCCGGTATGCCCTTCATTGGGACGGACGCGGCCAGGAACTGCCTACGATCCCCCGCGCGTCACAAAGCAATCTGAATTACATATTCACGGTTCTTCCGTCAAATGCTTACGGACAGGTTGCGGACAGCAATACAGCCGCCACTGCCCAGACCACATTGCCTGACAGGCTGGCTCCAAATCAGCCATCCTCGGTAGCTGTCAGCCCGGCGGGCTATACCAATGCTACCTCTGTGCAGGTGACCTGGGCCGGTGTCAGGGATTATCCTTTTGATGAGGGAATCACAAGCGGCGGAAAGATTCAATACGTTATAGATCCAAGCGGTACAGATCCTACAGGCTGGTCGTGGAATAATACCAGCTCTTCCGCCGTAAACGGATCTTTCAATCTGAATGTATCGAGCCTGGAAGACGGAGGACATGTCATCTATATTCGCGGCGTGGATGCCAGCGGCAATTATGGCCTTCCCAAAGGCGAGTATTTATATGTTGACCATACGCCGCCTACGGTAGATGCCATATCCATAACGCCGTCCTCTTGGAGCAGTGATGCATCTGCTGTTTTATCCTGGCGAAGCGCAAGGGATGCCACCAGCGGGCTGTGGCAGATTGCGTACGCAATGGATAACGGGGCGTACCAACTGCTTGGGACGCCTGAAAACGGATCAGTAACAATCAATACGGCAAGTCTCGCGGATGGAGAGCATTCAGCGTATTTCAGGATGACGGATGTGGCGGGCACTTCCGTTACCTATCAGGCATGGATTTGCATTGACAGGTCTGCTCCCATCATTAATTCCATTACACCGGACCCGGCTTCATGGACATCGCAGGATATCCTGCTTCTCAGATGGACCGGTGTGCGGGATGAAGGAAGCGGCGTGAAGCGGATTGCCTGGTCACTGGATGACGGCGTGAAAACAGACGCTGTATATGCCGAAAACAGCTATTGCCGCGTGGACGCGTCAGAAATGGCAGATGGCCCGCATACCCTGACACTCTATACGGAAGACTACCTGGGATATCATACAGAAAAAAGCACAACGATCTATATTGATCGTACGCCACCGGTTGTTGAAGCATGGGATATCACTCCTGTCAAATGGAACCATGATACAGAGGCAATCCTTTCATGGCAGGGTGTCACGGATGAAACCAGCGGACTGAAGGAGATTAAATACCAGATTGACGACGGAAACGCTGTTTTGCTCTCCCTTCAGGAAAACGGCGAAGCAACCGTAGATACCTCTTCCCTGGAAGACGGGGAACACACTTTCACGTTTGCGGTGACAGACCAGGCAGGCGTGACGGTAGCATATACTGAAACGCTGTATATTGACAGAACGCCACCGACGATCGAAGAAGCATCTGTTCTTCCGAATACCTGGGCGGATACGAATACCCTGGAAGTCCTCTGGAAAGAAGCGGCAGACGCACACAGCGGACTGAACGCTGTGGAATACAGTCTGGACCAGGGAAAATCCTTCGCAAAACTGAAACCCGGAAAAGACGGCGATGAAACAATCTCCGTCTCCGGTATTCCGGATGGCGAGCATGAGATCATCCTGCGCTTCACGGACCAGGCAAAGAATCCGGCAGAGATCACGCTGGGATATCAGATTGACCGTACGCCGCCGGAAGCGAAGATCATTGATCCCGCGGACGGAGCCATTGTATCCGGTGTGCTGGATATTCAAGGGACCATACAGGATATTTCCCTGACAGACTGGATGTTTACCGCCAGAGACGCGGATGGGAGAATCATTGAGCTCAGAGGAGAAGAGACAAAAGATGAAGAACGTCTCGGACTTGTAGATACCGGAATCTTCCCGGATGGGGATGAAATCTCCGTCAAATTGACTGTTCACGACGCCGCAGGCCACGAAACTACCTGTGAAGGGATCTATATCAAAGCGGTCCATCAGGCACAGCAGGTGGATGAAGGCATTGAAATCACCGCGCCAAAGAATAACGAAGAGTTCTCTGTTCCGTATGCAACAGGATCTTACCAACTCCTCTATCAGGGAAACGAAGTAAAAGGGATCTTCATTCTGGACAGAAAAACCATCCGGGAGACAGAGGACCTGCAATTCCCCGTTTATCCGATCCTGTATCCGGAAAATTCATCGCATACTTTGTCTGTTATTTCCATAGACCAAACCGGACAATCCCATTATTCACAGGGCTATCAAGGTGTACTGACTTTCAGCGATCTGCTGCATGATTCCGAAAAGATCGAATCACTTCAGGGGATTGATTTTACTGAAAATGGCGCGCTATCCACGACAGATAACGCATCCTTCACATTAAAGTCGGTTACGATCCCGATAGCATCCATGGCGATCCGGCTGCACAGCCTGTCAGATAATAGCAGCGCAGTGACCTATGAATACAGCACGGATCAAGGGAAACACTGGGAATCCTTACCGCAGGATCAGGACATTGTGTTTGATTCACACCGAAAAAGCGTGCTGGTTCGCTGCAGGATCAGCAAAACAGGCGTGACCATCCAGGGTCTGGATATCAGGGGGATCTACGAAGGAAACCCTGTCCGCTTTCAGAGCGTGCTGCTCAGGTCGGTTCATGCATATTCCATGAAACTTCCTGTTCTGGTGCAATACGCCCATATCCCGGCGGAAAACGACTGCAAGGAAACGCTGGCCACTAAAGCCTTATATATTGACGGCAAAAAACAGACGGACAGCGATACGGTTCATTTGCTGCCCTATGTGGACGGATTAGACAGGCAGGTCGCCCAGGCAGGGATCAGCAAAGACGGATCACTGTATGGAAGCGGCGCCCAAACAGCCATCATCCTGCGGGACACGCCGAACGCAACCGGCACCTATGAATCCGGGGAAATCGAACTTCAGAATAAAATCTTCGCCCTTCGCGTGGACGCGCTCTGTCTGGACGCGGATCAGAAGCCTTCACAGAAAGGACAGTTCGCTTATTCCCCGAATGGAACAGACTGGACAGATTTCGCTTTGACCGAGTACTGCTTTCTGCCAACCGCAACAAAATCCATATATCTGCGGGCAACCCTTCCGGAAGGACTGATCCTTTCCGGAATTCACGCAGAAGGTGTTACCCTGGCCGAAACGACCATCGCGCCGTCGCTGGTCGCTCCGGCAACAGACGTTCTCGCGAAGGATTACGGAAAGCATGTTGGTAAACGGCGGTATGAGCTTTCCTGGAAAGATCCCAATCCGAAAGATGCCACTCATGCTTATACAACCTATTACGACGTATATCGCAACGGAGAACTGCTGACGACTGTGACCGAATGCTCTTATACGGATAAAACATATTATAGGGAAGCCGTATATGAGATTGTTATCCGCCGGGAATACGAAGATCCGCAGGACGGCAAGGAAAATATCCTCTCCAGAAGCGCGGTGCCTGTTGTCGCTGAAAACAGTGTCATGCCTGCTCCGAGAACTACAACCACCCAAACAAGTGTTCCTGTCGATCCAACTCCTCAGCCTTCCGCGGCCCCGACGCCAAGACCGACATTGCGTCCGGTAGTTGTAACCGCCCCGCCCAAAGATCTTCCCACCTATGTATCAGTCCAGACAACACCGTCTCCTTCGCAGGGTGTACAACTGATTGATTTCCAGCAGGAAGAAAGCCCCTATGCAAACGGAACCTATGGAACAGACGGTGAAATGCCGGAGCAGAACTTTTCCCTGAACCAGAGTCTGCTGGGGCCGACCCGTTTCTGCTCCCTCGGTTTTGAACCGGTCAATTTCAATACAGGCAATTTCTTTGTGGAAGCCCGCGATTTCACGACAACCGACATAGCCGGAACAGGGATTGACCTGATCCGTACGTATAACAGCCAATCCCTGGAAGGATACGCGCCGATCGGCGCGAAATGGTCCTGCGAGATTACGCAGACGCTTTCCGCGGATGAGTATGGAATGATTTACTGGCGGCGCGCAGACGGCAGCCAGGTCCGTTTCATGAAAACGGAAGACGGACATTTCATTACGGATACTTCTGAATATGAAACCCTGGAAGAAACGGAAGAAGGATATGCGATCCGGCTGACAGACGGTACCGCGTATGTTTTCAGCGCGGAAGGCAGTCTGTCCCGGATTGAGAAGAATAACGGGCAGCAGATTATTCAACTTGTTTACCAGGAAAAAACCACAGACAAAACAACCACAGACAAACAGTCCATCTCCCGGCTGGAGAAGATCGTTCTGCCTTCCGGAAGAGAAATACATATCGAAACAAACAAGGAAGAACAGATATCAAAGATCATCCTGCCGGGCAATTCCACAATCCGCTACAGCTATACAGGCAATCTGCTGACAGCCGTAACCAATGCCAGCGGCCAGACAACCCGGTACGAATATGACGAAGACGGCCTGATGACTGCCTGGTATGACGGGAACGGAACTTGCCAGGTCAAAAACACATATGACGACCAGGCCAGGGTGATTGCCCAGACGGACGCGAACGGCGGGGAATATCACCTGGAATACGGGGATGATTATACCGTCACCACGGACGCGGAAGGCAATGAGATTACCTATTACCGGGATGAAAAACAGAGAACCACAAAGATCATTGACGCCCGGGGCGGCGAAACATCCTTTACCTACGGAATCCAGGGAGAAATCATCTCAAAGACAGATCCCCTGGGACAGATTACCCTGTATGATTATAACGAACAGGGAGATAAGATCAGCGAAACTGATCCCCGCGGCGCGGCTGTATTCTTTACCTGGGATGACAATCATCACTTGCTGAGCAGGAAGGATCAGAACGGAAACATCACGGAATACACCTATGACGAAAAAGGAAATCTGCTGACAGAAACTGCTCCAAACGGCGGGATCACCCGTTATGCCTATAACGAGGCCGGGCAGTTGATCACCAAAACAGATGCCCTGGGCAACTCCACACAATACACCTATAACGAGCAGGGACAATTAGAGACAGAAACCGATCCGCTTGGCAATACAACAGCATATACCTATGACGCTAACGGGTATCCGGCGACACAGACCGACGCGCTGGGTGAAGTTGTCCATACAAAGTATGACGTCAGGGGAAATCTTCTGAAGATCACCTTCGCGGATCAAACGACAATTTCCTATACCTATGACGCGCTGGGACGCCAGACTTCTATGACCGATCCGCGCGGATATACCATAAAATACCAATATGACGGTCTGGGGCAGCTTGTACGGACGATTCTTCCTGACGGCAGCGTACAGGAAGCGGAATACACCCCAGGCGGACGGCTGAAAGCAACGAAGGATGCATTGGGAAACACAATATCCTACACCTATGACAGAAGCGGCAATCAACTGACAGAGACAGACGCGGATGGATATACCACAGAAAACGAATACGATCTGGCAGACCGGTTGATCTCACAGACAAACGCGCTGGGCGGGAAAACGACATATACATATGATCCCGTAGGGTTGCCCCTGAGCGAGACAGATTCGAGTGGCGTCACGCAGTCGTTCATTTATGATTCAAACGGGAACATCTTGACAAGGATTCTGCCCAACGGCGCAACCATAACAGCGGAATACAACAATATGAATCAGGTGACCCGACAGGTGAACGCCACGGGCGGCGAAACCATTGTTACTTATGACCTGCTGGGCAGAATTACCAGCGTGACAGACCCGCTGGGGGCAAAGACAGAATATACCTATGATGCAAACAGCAATCTGCTGACCGTAACAGATGCATTGGGCAACACAACCAGATACACATATGATGCCCTGAACAGGGTAGTTTCGGAAGAAGCACCAAACGGAGCGATAACCCGTTATGAATATGATGTGGTCGGGAATCTCAATGCAATTACAGACGCCTTTGGCAATCGAACAACATACGAATATGACGCAAGCGGTAACCTGACGGCGATCACGGATGCGCTGGGGCAAAAAGCTACCGTTCAGTATGACAAAAACGGACAGACGGCCGCCGCAAAACAGAAGAACGGCGGCATGCTGGCAAGCGGCCATGACAAAGCCGGCAGGCTGGTTTCTGAGACAGATGCTAACGGGCATAAGACGAAATACAACTACAATGCCCGTGGCCTGGTCACAGAGATTACTGATGCAGTGAACCAGAAAGCGACGTTTGAATATGACGCGCTGGGGAGCATTGTCCGGATCACCGCTCCGGGAGATTCGATAACGCTTTACAGTTATGATGCTACCGGCAGAATCCAGAAAACCACTGATCCAATCGGCTGTGAAACGGTTTATACCTATGATGCTACCGGACAGATCATCCAGACGGAGATTAACGGAAACGCAAACATTTATGAATACGATGCTGCCGGGAACATTTCAGCGGTCACTGATGCCGAAGGCAGAAGAATCGAGCTTCGATATGACAAAGCCGGAAACATCACGGATGTCATTTATCCGGACGGCAGCAAAGAAACAACAGAATACGACATTCTGGGAAGAAAGATAAAAATCACACCGCGCACGGGTCTCATAACGGAATATACCTACGATGTGCTCTGGAACATCACCTCTGTCAGGCAGGGAGAACAGGTCACTGAATACGAATATGATCTGCTGGGAAGACAGACAAAGACGATATTTGCGGATGGATCTGAAACCACCTATGAGTATGATGCATTGGGGAATCTGATCACAGAAACAGACCCACTTGGAAACAAAACCGAATATGCCTATACGCCTGAATCCCTGCTGGAACGGGTGACCTATGCCAACGGTTCTCAGCAGTCGCTGACTTACGACCTCAATGGGAATATCACCTCAGAGACAGACTCGGAAGGATACACAAAGAGATATCACTATGATGCTGTTAACCGGTTAATTGGTGTTACGGATGAACTGGGGCACAAGACGAGTTACACCTATGATCCGACGGATAACATCGCGCAGGTCAAGGATGCCTTGGGGCATATTACCGCATACACCTATGACACGAATGGCAATCTGTCCAGTGAAACGGACGCTTTGGGAAACACGGTCCGTTACGAATATACACCGGAAGGCTGGCTGGAGAAAGTCATCAAGGCGGACGGAACTGAGATCACATTTGAATATGATAGAACCGGGAACATGCTGACGCAGCATGCCGGAGACGTGTATACGATCTCCAGCGGGTATAACGAACTGGGACAGGTTACAAGGGTCAGCAGCGAGGCCGGGACGATTGAGTATCAGTACGATGACCGTGGATACCTGATCTCTGTCAAAAACGTAAATGGCGAAACCGTTTCTTACACATATGACCAATATGGCAACAAGGAAAGCATGACCTATCCGGATGGCAGGACAGTATGGTATACTTATGATGCTATGAACCGGATGGTCAGCGTAACAGACCTGGACGGAGAGATAACCCGGTATACTTATGATGCTGCCGGAAGAAGGATAAAGACCGAAAACAGCACCTTGACAACGATATATGAGTATGACATAGTTGGCAACCTGATCCGCCAGGAAACCAGTGGGATCAGCAGCATTGCTTTCAGTTACAGTCACAACAAAAACGGATATATTACAGGCGAAGTCCGGGAAGAGAACGGAGAAACAACAGAAAGCCTGTATGGTTATGACGCCTTAGGGCAGCTTGTTTCCTTCCGGCAGAGCACAGGTTACGGGGAACAGTATACCTATGACGCCGCAGGAAATATGACGAAGAAGGTCATTTCTCCAGAGCAGCCAACTGACCAGAAAAAGAATCAGCCTGTCACGGTCAAGATGAAGTATAACCCAGGGAATCAGCTGACGGAGATGGCGGTTGGAAAAGACAAGATCTCCTACAGCTATGATCCGAACGGCAGTATGGTTCAGAAGGTGTTGAACAGCCAGAAGTACGGAACGCTGACAGATGAATACACGTATGATGTGCTGGATCAGTTTATAGGGTACCACGGATATGACGGATATACGCAGATTTTAGTATACGACGCCAATGGGATGCGGCTGAGCAAGAAGGAAAAGGGTAATACGAACCGGTCGACATTGGAAGAATTGCTGCGGGGGAACATCCCTGGGCTGCCGGAGATTGTGGAACCGATGAAGGAAACAATCGAGGAAAGCTATGAATGGGCAACAACAGAATATCTGTATGATATTACGCAGGAGTATTATCAGGTTATCCTTGAAACGAAGGCACAGGGGAATGAAAAAATATTAAATACATATGTTTATGGAGCAGAACGAATATACGGGAATGAAGTTGATTCGACAAAAATATACATCTATGATGGTCGAGGGTCTGTGTCATATGTTATATCTATGGCTTCAAGCTCAAAAAATAATGACTTTATTTCGTTTAAATATACCAGTTATGGTGAACAAATAGGTGAAAAAAAGATATCAGGTTTTTCTTATAATGCCGAGACTTATGACGCTGCTGTTGGCGTGCTCGATTTGAGGGCCAGACAATATGAAACAGCGCAAGATAGATTTAGTCAGGCAGACAAACATGTTTCCATTGCAAAACAGCCAAAGTCAATTAATAATTATTTATATTCTAACAACAACCCAGCTAATTATTTAGATCACAATGGACTAGAGGCAACAACATTTGCCGTTAGTGATATTAATGTTGTTAAAGAGCTTTTGCTGGAAAAAATCGGCAATTCAAATATTCGGGGATTGGATTTTGATAGAATGAAGGGAGCAGTAGAGAATTATGTTTCGGGCCTCATGGAAAACGAAAAGCTAATGACATATCAGGCTAATCTTGATAGTGGGAACATTGAGGCATTTTGGAGGGATTTCCAGGATAAAACAGGTATTTCAGAAGAAAACACAGAGCCATTATTGTATTGGGAATATGCCACAAATGAAGATAATAAAATGATTGAACGCATGATTGAAATTAGACCTCCACAAATAATACCCGGTGGGAGTGGATACGAAAAGAATTGCGGTATTGCGGCAAATATTGCAGCAATATCTGGAGGCGTCGAAAACATGCCAGATTATTATGCTGAAGATTTCTACTCTTCTACTCCTGCTGATGCTAGAAAGTACTTCAAACTTGGTAATAGTGATATTACATCTGCAGGTATAATTGCAAGAAGATTCGAGGAAGATCCCTCTTTCGTTGCCAAGGTGCAAGTAAGTAATGAAAAGGAGTTAGATGTTTTTTCAAACAGTGATTTAGCAGAATACGCTACAATTTGCGCAGTTAATTTCAGTGGTAGAGCGACAACAAGAACGGATAAAAGTACTGGAAAGAAGATAGCCACTTATGATCATGTCATGGTTTCAAAAAGGATAATATCTTCTAACAGCGGAAATAGTTACTTAACATTTATGGCAGCATCAAGGTATAGAAATGATTTGCCATATAATTATATTTATCGGACATCCCCTAAAGCATTATTAACATTTTATATCAATAAACCACAAACCAAACCAGCCTCAACCATAATCAATAAAAAGACAACAACAGTATTAAAAACCACTCAAGTATCTATGGTGGAAAAATGATTGGAGGAGTGATAATGAAAGAAAGAAATATATATATTATTGCCATGCTATTCCTAGTTTTGAGTGCCATAATAGAAACAAAAATGATTCTTCCAAGCAATGCGGAATCGAGCATTTTCTGCGGTTTGTATGATGCTGAGATAGTTGAATATAATGGATATGGAAATAATTCGGGCTGGCCTTCTGCCGAATCTGGTATATATGCAATATTAGTAAAAAGTAGCGATACTCATTATGAGATTTCTATAGTCGAAAAAAAAGCAACTGATTTGGAGTATCATGAGACGGCAAGTAATTCCAATATATTGTTTAATGATTTGATTCCAAGTAATTTATTCGTTGATCTTGTTGAGGATTCAGAGTGTCAAAGCAATTATTCTTTTTCATACGGATATGAAGGAATAGATTATTATATTCAAATTGATTGGTTAAAAAAAGAGAATTCAGATTGGTTTTTATCGGATTTGCAATATTTTGATTATAGTAAAAATCAATATTCTGAATATAGATATGATGAACAAAATCTCCAATATATAACAGTAATTGACCACCCATTATATACAGAAGAAGTAAGTGAGGAAAAATATGTTATAAAGAATGAGTCAATGAGTCCTCTGTTGTTTTCTGATTTTGATCTTGCTATGGAATTTTACAAATTATTTAAGATAGAAGATACTTGAAAGAGTGTCAAGCTGTTTGCTCAACAAACACACAGGGATAATATGTAGTGCCCCTGCCAGTTTGCAAGAACGTGGATTTACCTGTAAGCTTATGGTGATACAAAAAACTGCAGGGATTACCGCATGCAAAAGGAGGAGCACTACATGAAAAGTATACTCTACGTTGGAATGGATGGATCGTCCGGTATGTAAAGCGATTAAAAGAACACCATGGCCAGGAGACCCGGATCATCTGCGGATATGAGGCCGGCGGACTGGGTTACTCTCTGTACCGCTCATTGACCGCAAACAGTATTGAGTGTGTCATCCTGGCACCATCCACTATGCCAAAGGCTCCCAATGAGCGAAAAACAGATTACCGGGACGCCGCCAAGATCGCCAGATGCCTGGCTTATAACTCCTACCGCAATGTCTATATTCCCGATGCTGAAGATGAGGCAGTGAAGGAATATATCCGGATGCGCGACAATACCAAAGACCATATCAAACAATTGAAGCAGCGAATCCTGGCCCTTTGTACCCGCTGGCGGAAAGAGTTCAATGGCACGAAAAAATGCTGGACAGTAGCCCACATGAAGTGGCTGCAGCATCTGGAATTCGATAATCCCGTTGCGCAGGAGGCATTCGATGAGTATGTCATCCAGCTCAATGAAGCAAACACCCGCCTGAAAAGATACGACGAACGAATCGAAAAGTGGGCGGATCTGCCCCGGTATGCAGAAAAGGTCGCCAGACTGACCTGCTTCTGCGGGATTAAGACCCATGTCGCATTGGCGACGATTGCTGAAGTCTCAGACTTTAACCGATTCCCTAATGCGAATCGCTTTGCATCCTATCTGGGTCTGGTACCGGGAGAATACTCCAGTGGCAACAATATAAACCGATTGGGAATCACCAAACAAGGCAATTCACATATCCGAAAGTTGCTGACAGAAGCAGCTCAATGCTACGCACGCGCTCTACCCGGAAGACCATCTGCTGAGCTGCTGAAACGCCAGCGGGGAAACGATCCCAAAGTGATTTCCTGTGCCAACAAAGGCAATGAACGATTGAAAAGAAAATATCGCTCCATTGCCGCCCGAAAGCCCAGACCCCTCGCTGTAATTGCTACTGCAAGAGAATTGGCCTGTTTCATCTGGGGTATGATGACCGACCATCTCGAGCAAGTTTACTAAATCCTGTTTCGACTGGCTGTCTGGCTTGAATGAAAGGTACGGCTAAGGTGCTGAAATGACTGAGTCGGTTTTAGTCATCTGCTGACCGTCCTTGGTGACACCTCCGGGTGATTCACGACATTGAGG
>Ga0310690_10005031_pt1 | contig 18269 bp, 13 predicted proteins | sample AusTroGonzalo_MG_2_FD_207661 | JGI IMG/M metagenome (GOLD analysis project Ga0310690, IMG submission 207661) | Bovine rumen microbial communities from tropical cattle in Woodstock, Queensland, Australia - Gonzalo_04 (v2) (version 2) | ecosystem: Host-associated > Mammals > Digestive system >...
ACGGAATAGTCCAGCGTCTTGGTGCGTGCACTGAGCGGCTTGGCGTTTTCCAACACCTGCTGCAGCAGATATTCCTCGAAGCTCATGCCATTGGCCAACACCACCGCCTCCGGCATGTCGAGCGTATAGGCGATGTCGTCATCCTCCTGAGCGTGAACAGTCAAGGCGAAGCACATCGTCAGCAGGATGAAGAACTTCTTCATTTTATATAGGGTTTCAGAGGATGGAACTTAAATATGATCAAATCTAACCTTAAATATTCTTTCAAACCACAGCCTAAGCTGTGAGCCAATTCCTTTCTCCGAGAGCGAGGATTCATTATGATCATTCTTGAAGTGTCAAGCGTCGCAAGCGCCGAGCGACGGACATTCGTGTTCAATAAATATAAGTCTTGATTTATGACCGATTTATGTTCCATGAATAATCTGTCTCATCTGTGGTGCTTTAATCTTCCTTATGGTGGCGATGGTGTCCGCCGCGGTGTTTCTTCTTGCCTTTGCCAGCGGGCTTGGCTTCGGGGTGCCCAGTGGCTTTGGCTTCTGGGTTTCCTGCGGGTTTACTGCCTTTCTTGGAGCCGTGGCCTCGGCCTCGGCCATGACCGCGACCGCGACCACGCCCTTTGCCACCGGTGCGCGAACGTTCGCCGCGACCTGTGTAGGCGGGTGCTTCGCCGAGTTCTGCGGGGACGGGCTCCTTGGGGACTTCCTTTTCCAGGAAGCGCTCGATGGCGGCGAAGAGGGGCTGGTCCTTCTCGCTGACGAGGGTGATGGCGCGACCGTCCTTACCAGCACGGGCGGTGCGTCCGATGCGGTGAACGTAGTCTTCTTCGTCGTGGGGCACGTCGTAGTTGATGACGAGCTGTATGTCATCGATGTCAATGCCGCGAGCTACGATGTCTGTGGCCACGAGAATATCGACCTGACCAGTCTTGAAGCGGTACATAACGTCGTCGCGCTGTTCCTGCAGCAGGTCGCTGTGCATGGCTTCGGCGTTGTAGCCTTTGCGCTTGAGGGCGATGGCGACGTCCTTAGTGTGGACTTTCTTGCCGACGAAGACAATGACGCGCTCGGGCTTGCGCTGCTGGAAGAGGTGCTCTACGATGCGCAGCTTCTGAGCCTCGTAGCAGATGAAGGCGCTCTGGTGGATGCCCTCGGCGGGTTTGTTGAGGGCAATCTTCACCTCCACGGGGTCGGTGAGGATGGTCTTGGCGAGCTCCACAATCTTATCGGGCATCGTGGCGGAGAACATAATGGTCTGCCGCTCTTTGGGCAGGAAGGAGACAATCTGCATGATGTCCTCGGAGAAGCCCATATCGAGCATACGGTCGGCCTCGTCGAGGATGAAGAAGCTGACGCGCGAGAGATCGACATTGCCGAGGGAGAGGTGGCTGATAAGGCGGCCGGGGGTGGCGATGACGACGTCGGCGCCAAGCTGCAGGGCGCGCTTCTCCTGTTCGTAGCGAATGCCGTCGTTGCCGCCATAGACGCTGACGCTAGAGATGTCGCCGAGGTAGTAGGAGAAGCCTTCCATGGCCTGGTCAATCTGCTGTGCGAGCTCACGCGTGGGGGCCATGATGACGCAGTTGATGGCGTCGCGAGGGAAGCCGCCGTCGCGGAGCTGCGAGAGGACGGGCAGGAGGTAGGCGGCGGTCTTGCCGGTGCCGGTCTGTGCGACACCGATGAGGTCACGGCCCTCCAGGAGTGGGGGGATGGCTTGTTCCTGAATGGGGGTGCACTCGGTGAAGTTCATGTCGTCGAGGGCATCGAGGACGTCGTAATTAAGGTCGAGTTCTTCGAATTGCATATTTTCTTGTCTGTATTATCTGAGGGAGCGGCGGTAGAGCCAGATGGCGATGAAGGTAAAGAGGATATTGGGTAGCCAGGCCGCGAGGATAGGGGGCCAGTTGCTGTTGATGGCGAAGGTGGAGCTGACGGTCTGTAACATGATATAGGTGGCCGAGAGGGCGATGCCGAGACCGAGGGCTGCGCCCATGCCGCCCTTGCGCTTGCGGAAGGAGAGGGAGAGCCCGATGGCAGAGAGGATGAAGGCCGCGAAGGGTGCGGCGAAGCGCTTGTGGTACTCCATCTCGAAGATCTTGACATTACCGGAGCCGCGCAGCTTCTGCCGCTCGATGTAGTCGAGGAGTTCTTCGTTGGTGAGCGTCTCCTGCTGGTTCTTGGTGGCCAGGAAGTCCTTGGGTTCCATGAAGATGACGCTATCGACGAAGTTCTGGTGTGTGATTTCCTCGCGCAGGCCTTGGAGGGTGCGGATCTTCACATCGTAGAGCTTCCAGTGGTAGCGCTCGTCGGCGAGGGTGTCGTACTGGATGCGCTGTGCGGTGAGGTGGCTGACGAGGCTCTTGTTCTGGAACTTGTCGAGCGAGAAGCGGTAGCCGCTCTTGATCTGACCGTCGAAGTGGTCGATGTAAGCGATGACACCGGTATCGACCTGCAGCTGCACGTGCTCGGCCATCTGCGGTTTCTTGCGGCTCTTATACTGCATCTCAAACTCCAGGCGCTTTACGGAACCGGCGGGGATGATCTCGGAGCCGAGGTAGAAACTGATGGCAGCCAGGATGGCAGACGACAGCATATAGGGTCGCAGCAGACGCCCGAAGCTGATGCCGGTGCTCATCATGGCGATGATCTCGGAGTTCTCCGCCAGCTTCGACGTGAAGAAGATGACGGCGATGAACACGAAGAGCGCCGAGAACAGATTGCTGTAGAAGGGGATGAAGTTGAGGTAGTAGTAGAAAAGGCCGTCCAGCGGCGCATGGTTCATGGTGAACTTATCCGAGTGCTCGGAGAAGTCGAAGACCACGGCGATGGAGATGATGAGGATGATGCTGAAGAAGTAGGTCCCCAGGAACTTGGCTATGATATAGCGGTCGAAGCGGGAGAAGAAGTTCCGCTGGATGAAGACCCACCCCCTAACCCCTCCCGTGAGGGAGGGGAGAGGCTGGCGCGATGAAGACTCACCCCCGACCCCTCCCTTAATGGAGGGGAGAGGCTGGCGCGATGAAGACTCACCCCCGACCCCTCCCTTAATGGAGGGGAGAGGCTGGCGCGATGAATCTTTTTTCTTATGTAATTTCAACATTTTTAAAGTCTTGAATTACTGCTCCTGAAGGTATTTGCTCCCTCCCTAAAGGGAGGGCGGGGGGAGAGTCTTCTCCCCTCCCTGACGGGAGGGGCAGGGGAGGGTCTTATAATCTCTGCCTCAGCTTAGGAATCATCTGGTCTTTCCATGTGCGGAAGTCGCCGGCAATGATGTGCTTGCGAGCCTCGCGCACGAGCCACAAATAGGAGGACAGGTTGTGAATGGTGCCCAGCTGCAGGGCCAGCAGCTCCTGCGACTTATAGAGGTGGTGGAGATAGGCGCGCGTATATTGCCGGTCGATAGGGCTGGGGCCGTTGGGGTCGATGGGCGTGAAGTCCGTGGCCCATTTTGCATTGCGCATATTCAGCGTACCCTCGCTGGTGAAGAGCATGGCGTTGCGGCCGTTGCGGCTGGGCATGACGCAGTCGAACTGATCCACGCCGAGGGCGATGGCCTCGAGGATGTTCTCGGGGGTGCCGACACCCATGAGGTAGCGGGGACGGTCCTTGGGGAGGATGCCGTTGACGAGCTCTATCATCTCGTACATCACCTCGGCGGGTTCGCCCACGGCCAGGCCACCGATGGCATTGCCTTCAGCATTCTTGGAGGCGATATATTCGGCGCTCTCTGTACGCAGGTCGCGGTAGGTGCAACCCTGCACGATGGGGTAGAGGGCCTGGTGGTAGCCGTATTTGGGTTCAGTCTCGTTGAAGCGCTGGATGCAGCGGTCGAGCCAGTGGTGGGTGAGGGCGAGGCTCTTCTTGGCGTAGTCGTAGGGCGCTGTGCCCGGGGGACACTCGTCGAAGGCCATGATGATATCGGCACCGATACTGCGTTCGATGTCAATGACTTTCTCGGGTGTGAAGAAATGCTTCGAGCCGTCGATATGGCTGCGGAACTCGCAACCCTCCTCACGCAGCTTGCGAATGCCGGTGAGCGAGAAGACCTGAAAGCCGCCGCTGTCGGTGAGCATGGGGCGGTCGAAGCCGTTGAACTTGTGCAGGCCGCCAGCAGCCTCCAGCACGCTGGTGCCGGGACGCAGGTAGAGGTGGTAGGTGTTGCCGAGGATGATCTCGGCATTGATGTCCTCGTAGAGGTCACGCAGCTGCACTCCCTTCACGGAGCCCACGGTGCCCACGGGCATAAAGATGGGCGTGTGGATGTCGCCGTGGTCGGTGTGAATGACACCGGCACGGGCAGACGATTGGGGGTCGGTATGTTCAAGGGTGAAGAAAGACCCACCTTCAACCCCTCCCGTCAAGGAGGGGAGAGACTGGCGAGAAGTGATAATATTTTCTTTCAAAGGCATTTCTTGAGAGGTAACTTTATTCCCCTCCCTGACGGGAGGGGTCAAGGGGCGGGTCTTCCAACTTAAACTTGATGGGGTGCTCCACCTTTTCTTTGAGAAGGGCGTAGTCAAGGACCTGCAGGACATTCTCGACATAGTGGAAGGTGAGGCCTGCGACGTACATGGCATCGATCTCTTCGATGTCCTTGCGGTTGTCCTCGCACAACAAGATGTTGGTGATGCCGGCACGCTTGGCAGCGAGGATCTTCTCCTTGATGCCGCCCACAGGCAGCACCTTGCCGCGCAGTGTAATCTCGCCCGTCATGGCGATGCCCTTGCGAACCTTACGCTGTGTGAGTGCCGAGGCGAGCGATGTGGCCATGGTGATGCCGGCGCTGGGACCGTCCTTGGGCACTGCACCCTCGGGGACGTGGACGTGGATGTCGTAGTTGTTGAAGATGCGCCTGTCCACGCCGATTTCCTCGGCATGGGCCTTGATGAACTCCAGGGCCAGGATGGCCGACTCCTTCATGACATCGCCGAGGTTACCCGTGAGCGTGAGCTTCTGACCCTTGCCGCGGCTGAGACTGGTCTCAATGAAGAGGATTTCGCCGCCGACGCTGGTCCATGCCAAGCCCGTCACGACGCCCGCGAAGTTGTTGCCTTGGTAGGTGTCGCGCTGGTATTTGGGTTTGCCCAGCAGCTGCTCGATATCGTCGATTCGCAGGTTGTCCGTGGGGAACTCGCCGTGGCGCTCGTGGTAGAGCACCATCTTACGGAACAGGCGGTCGAGCTCTTTCTCCAGACCACGCACGCCGCTCTCGCGGGTGTAGTTCTCGATGATGAACTCCAGTGCCGCTTTATTGAGTTTCAAAAGCCCCTTGGCGGGCAGGCCGCAACCTTCCTTGACGCGCGGCACAAGATGGCGCTTGGCAATCTGCACCTTCTCCTCGGTGATGTAGCCGTTGACCTCGATGAGTTCCATACGGTCGAGCAGCGGACGCGGGATGCTGCTGATGGTGTTGGCGGTGGCAATGAACATGACGTCCGAGAGATCCACATCCACTTCGAGAAAGTTGTCGTGGAAGGCCTTGTTCTGCTCGGGGTCGAGCACTTCGAGCAAGGCGCTGGCGGGATCGCCGTTATGGGTGTGCTCCGTAATCTTGTCGATTTCGTCGAGCACAAAGACAGGGTTGCACGAGTCGGCTTTGATGAGGCTCTTGATGATGCGGCCGGGCATGGCACCGATATAGGTGCGACGGTGTCCGCGGATCTCAGCCTCGTCATGCAGACCGCCCAGCGAGGCACGCACATACTTGCGACCCATGGCATCGGCGATGCTCTTGCACAGCGAGGTCTTGCCCACGCCCGGAGGGCCGTAGAGACAGAGAATGGTGGGGCGGGCGGCATCGTGGCTGTAGTAGCGCACAGCGATGTGCTCGAGGATGCGCTCCTTGACCTCCTTCATGCCGTAGTGGTTCTTCTCGAGGATGCGCTCAGCTTTAGGCAGGTCGTAGTTGCACTCTGTCCGTTTGTTCCACGGCAGTTGCACGAGGGTCTCAAGATAGGTGAGCTGCACCTGGTAGTCAGGGCTTTGCGGATTCATGCGCTCCAGCTTGCTGAGCTCATCGTTGAAGGTCTCCTGTATGTCCTCGTTCCATTGGTTGTCCTCGGCCTTCTTGCGCAGCTTGACGATATCGTTGCTGGCTCCTTCGCCCAGTTCTTCCTGGATATTCTGCAGCTGGCGTTGCAGGAAGTAGTCGCGCTGCTGCTTGTCGATATCCACCTGCGTCTTCTGGCGGATGTCACTGCGGATGCGGGAGAACTGTATCTCCATCGACACCTGGCGCAGCAGGGCCGTGGCGCGCAGGATGGGACTCATCTCGCGCAGCAGTTCGATCTTGATGACCGTCTCCATCGGCATATTGGCACATACGAAGTTGACGAAGAAACGCATCGAAGATACGTTGTTCAGGGCAGCGGACATCTCGTTGCTGTACTGCTCGTTGAGCTGCACATACTCTCGCAACTCGCTCAACAGCGTATCGGAGATGGCCTTGAAGTCGCTGCTCTCCATCTCCTCGTAGTGTTCACGCAGGGGTGACACCTGTCCGATGAGGGTGCCGTCAGTGGCGAAGACCTGCTCCAGATGTACGGGGGCAAAGCCTTGGACGATGGCCGTCGTGGTGTCGTTGGGTGTCTCAAAAATCCGTATCACACGGGCCACTACGGCGATGTCGTAGAGGTCGTTGGATTGCTGGGGACTATCTTTTTCGGGTTCGCGCTGTGTGGCACATACGATGAAGGAGCCGTCCTCATAGGCGTGCTTGCACACGCGGATGGACCCTAGTCGACCTACCGTGATGGGGAGGATGACGCCGGGGAACAGGGCGATGTCGCGTAGCGGCATCAGTGGCAACATGTTGTCGAACTTCACATCGTAGATGGCGCTCTCTTCGCCATCATATTCAGCCACAAAAGCGAAAGGATTCTGGTTGTCTGAATTCATATTATCGCATTAAAAGCGCGCAAAGGTACGGTTTTTTTTTGAAAAAACCGCAAGAACAACGCAGAATCTATTCAATGCAGGTAAAAGTCGCGCGTAAGAGTGGCATAAGCAGTACTGCGAACGACGTTTTCAGTGAGCACCAGCACGTCGTCATTGCGCCGTGTGACATCCTGGCTCTTGCGGAAGCAGGCGAGGGTGCGCTTGGGGGCTTTGCGTGCCGTGGTCTTCACATCGCAACGTACTTCTAAGGATAACCCCTGGGTGAAGCATTGCAGGTGGAAGGCATCGAAGGCGGGCGTGGGCAGGATGACGGCAAAACGACCGTCGGGGCACAGCAGTTGCGCTGCGTCCTGTGCCAGCTCATCGAAGGGGAGACTGACGGTGTGCCGGGCATCGCGCCGACCCGTATCGGGCGGCAGGAGGGCTTCCTCGAAGAAGGGCGGGTTGCAGACGATAGCGTCGAAGAGGGGAGTACCATCCGTGGAACGCGCCGATGCAACGCTTTGCGTCAGCGTATGCAATGCGGTGCATTGCGCATTGCAACGTGCTGCGAAGGGCGATGCGGCGATGTTCTCCTGCGCTTGCAGCACGGCTTCTTCATTGATATCGATGCCCAGCACGTGAGCCTGCGGGAAACGCTGGGCCAGCATCAGGGCAATCAGTCCGCTGCCTGTGCCGATGTCCAGGAGGCGTGCTCCTTGGGGTAAGCCTTCGAACGGAGCCCACGCTCCCAGCAAAACGCCATCCGTTCCCACCTTCATGGCACAGCGCTCATGATGGATGGTGAACTGCTTGAACTGAAAGTAGCTATTACTCATGCAATGAGCATATTAAGGAATAAGAAAACGCAGGATTCCGCTGAGGATGCTGACGCGCAGGAAGGTGTCTGTAATCGACTCCAGCGGGAAGCCCATCACGAAGCTGTGATAGTCGTGGCCCTGATAGGCGACAGCGGCGGATTCACCCGAGGGACTATAGACCATCGTGCAGAAACCGTCGTCCACGGGAGCCAGACAGTCCACGGCAGGAACGCAGTAGCTCTGCTCGTTCAGCCTGCGGTGGATATCAAACTCGGTGCCGAGGCCCGTGATGCCCACGATGTCGTGGGCCGGCAGCGCGCTGGCGTATTCGTATTTCAGCACGGAACGCGTGAACAGGCGGTCGCTCTCGCTGGTCATATCCGAACCCACAAAGGCTCCGCTCACCAGCACGTTGCCGCCACCGCGTACAAACTCGGCTACAGCTTGCGTGAGGGCAGGAGTGAAGACCTTGCTCTGACGGGTACTGTAGCTGTCAATCTTATCCAGACCGAAGATAATGTCCAGCAGGTCGATCTCGCGGGCGTCGAAATAGGCGCGTCCCACGGCCTGCTGCGTGCAGCTGCTGAGGGTGACGTGACCGCTGGTGGCGGCGATGATGTCACGGGCGTGGCGCGTGGACCAGTCCATGGTATTGCCTGCTATGATCAGCCCCTCCAGCTCGCCGGTGCTGTGGCCCAGCGCTCCGGGGCCTTCGCCACCGCTACGGGAACGCTCAAAGCATTGCTGCTGACCGCAGAACCCCGGCATCTGTGCCATCGGCACGCCCGGGTCGGTGTAGAGGTCGAAGCCTTGGATGCTGTCGTTGTTCACACACAGGGGCGCAGCCAGACGGTCGAAAGCATCAACCAGCAGTACATGGCGCGAACCGCGCAGTGGGATATAGGCACAGACCTCTGTCGAGGGCAGGCTCTGTCCACCGCTGTTGCAGGCGGTGATGCGGAAGCGATGGAGAATCTCGGGCGTGGCGTTGGCAAAGACATAGTTGGCACTGCTCACCAGCGTGCCGTTGTCCCAGTCGCCATCGTTCTCGGCGTGATAGACAACGAAAGCATTGGGCATGGCTGTAGGCTCCAACGGGTCTTCATTGGCCAGCCAGCTGAGGTGTATTTCGCGTGTATTGGGAACGACATAGGCCGCAGGGGCTGCCACAGGGAGGGGTTGCACCACGGGGTTCTTGCTGCCATGCAGACGGTGTACGGCGCGCAGGATACCCTTATAGGCGGCACGCGCGAGGGTGAACTTGAAATGCGGGTCGTGGGCCAGCTGCATATCGGCGAAGTTCTGGTGCGACAGCATTTCCAGAATCATGGCGGGGATATTGGGCTCTCGGGTCTCGCTGTAGTTGCGGTCCCAAATCTGACGACGTGTCCAACGTCCATAGGTGGCCGTGAGATCGTTTTTCACTTGCGTGACGACCAGGTCGCACAGGTCGCGTGAGGCGAGGCGCGAGATGCCAGAAGGCTGCAGGCGGTCGTTGATGTCAGTGGTATAGACGCCCAGGGTGCCGATGAAGTTATCCTCGGGGCTGACGCCGGCATCGGTGTGCAGGGCGATGCTCATTTCAATGGGCACGTGCAGGCCTGTGTCGGAAGGCAGGTACAGGGAACCGCCCGCCAGATAGTTGGTCATGAGGGAACGGACATTGATGTCCTCGGCATAGTCGTTCTTGAAGTCCTTATTGGCATAGATCGCCGGCTCCATACCAGCCCATTGTGCCGCATAGCGTGCTCCTTCAAGGAAGCGGGGCATACCGCTGGTGCGTTCGTTGCCGGCATCGCCTCGGACGATATTACCCATACCGCCGCCGAAGCGCACGCCGTCGGCGGTGACGACACCGTGATGGGAGCTTTGGTTGCTGAGCAGCACGCAGTTGTCGAGGCTGTTGCCAGCCGCAAAGTCAAAGGTGCCCAGATACACCCATGTGCCGCCGCCCATCTGCTGGTTCACGCGGAAGTGGGTGGCTTGTCCCTTGTGGCGAACAGTGTAGATGGCATCGGGGACACTCGTGGGTAGTGTGGCATAGGAGACATAGACCGCATAGCGCCCGTCGGCAGGGATGGTAGGTGTCCATTCGGCTGTACTGAGGCCCGTGGCCCGAGGCTGTGCCGTCACCTGTCGTGCTGTGCCGTCCGTGAAGGGGTTCTCACCGTTGAGGTAGGTCTGCTTGAGATGGGCGAAGCCCGTTCCTGCCGTGCCCCATTCATGGTTGCCGTTGGTCTCGGTATAGATTCCTTGCTGCTGGGGCGTGTCGTTATCGACGATGGCCTCGTGCTTCTGCCAGTCGCGCTCGCGGGGTGTGAAGACGATGGCACCGGCATTCTCCAGCATGGGAATCAGGAATGGGACTACGAAGGTTTGCGACAACAGGTCTTCGCAGGTAGAGTACAGACGGGGACGCTGCCAGCGCCAGGTGTTCTCCTTGAGGGCGTAGAAGATGCCATGACTGGCCCACAGACTGAGATGACGGCCTTGCAGACCGTGGTCGGTGGCGTAGGGACGTCCCAGGCGTGTCACCCACGCCGGGCCGTTGTAGTCATCCTTCCAAGTGCGGATCTGCGCCGTGCCATCCTTGCAGCCGCCGATGACGAGGCCATCCACGAGGATGCCTTTGGTGTAGATCTTCAGTGCGTATTTATGGTAGTTCGCAGGCAAAGCGCAACGCACGCTGTCGTAGAGTTCGGCCACGCGGTCCTGTGTAAAGGACTGCACGCCGAGAGTCTCGTTGGTGAAGATGCGAACCTCCTTGTTTGCGTCCAGCACCACGGCTTTCTCCACGCGGATGCGTTCGCCGCGGGCGCTGCAGCTGAGAGCATAGTTGTCGAAGAAGGGGGTGAGGGCGTTCTGCACTTGCTTGTTGTTTTGTGCAAAACAAACGGCTCCTGCCATGAACAGAAGCCCTATGATTGTCGTAATGCGTCGTCTCACGTGTTTGTTGTCGATAATATGTTAGAAGGCGAAGTTCTTGGGATACTTGCCTTGGAAGGGTTTGAAGTATTGTTTGATCTCCTGCATCTGTGCGTCGGCATAACCGTCGGGCGTGACGGTCTTGGTGCAGACGATACGCTTCTGCCCGTAGTCGAGGCCGAAGAGGAGGATGGGGAGGTTCGCTTTAAGGGCGATATAGTAGAAACCGCGCTTCCACTCGGTCGTGGGCTTGCGCGTGCCTTCAGGGGTGATGCAGAGTCCGAAGCGTTCGCTGCGCTGTGCGATGGCGGCCAGTTGGTCGGTGAGGCTGGTGTGCTTGCTGCGTTCCACGGGGATACCTCCGAGGCTGCGGAAGATAGGTCCCAGGGGCCAGAAGAACCATTCCTTCTTCATCATGAACTCACAGCGGAAGCCCTCGGCGCGGCTGTAGAGCAGTCCCATAATGAAGTCCCAGTTGCTGGTGTGCGGGGCCAGCGCGATGATGTATTTTCGCGGCAGCTCCACAGTGACTTCTTTCTTCCACCCCATGAGGCGGTAGAGCAAGAAACGACAGAAACGCTGCATCTTGGTACTTATGAAGTTTACAACAGATGATAGATGTGGTCCACGATTTCGTTGGTGCCAACGGAGAGGTCATCCTGCAGCTGGGCAAAGAAACGCTTCACCTGATGCTTGTCAACATGACTGATACGGCAGATGAAATCGTCCTGCAACGTAACGATGCTCAGTGCGATGTTCTCAATATCGGCATCGGAGATGTTGGGGTTGGCCTGCTTGGTGGCAAGCAGTTCCAATAATAAGTCGGCGCTCATTTCATTGATAGCCTTCTTGAGAGTCCTTCTTTTTGCCATAATTGTAAGGTCTTTGTACGAATTCGCCGCTAAAGTAGTGATTTCCTTTGAGTCGTGCAAAATTAGTACGATTTATTCATAACTTTTAACTACATTTTCATCTTAGCCACAAGTCCACAAGGAAATACACACCGAGACCGACGCCCCAACCCAGCAGGACTTTGGGCATAATCCGACGTGCATACCATGCGATGCTGACGTCCTCGGCCTTCATCAGCGTGAAGCCGCCGACATTGCCGATGGGCAGCAGACAGCCGGCCACGCAGCCGCTGTAGATGATGAGGTGCCAGTATTGTCCGTTCTGCAGGAACGACTCGGCATAGGAGGGGTCGAGGGTGGGAGAGAGGGAAGCCACGCTCTCAGCCACGGGGTAGATGTTGATAGCCGTGAGCACGAGGGCGATATTGTCAAGCACGGCGCTGATGGCACCCATCGCCACACTCATGATATAAATGTTGTGTATCCACTCGTCGCACCATGTGGAGATGCTCGTCATCACACCGGTCTCTATCAGCAGCGCCACACACATGAATATGCCTACGAAGTACATGACCGTCTGCAGGCTGGTGAACTGGAACTGGCGGTCCTCGGCATTGAACAGGGGCTGGTTGGTCTTGATGCGGCGGTGGTTCATCACTTCATGCATCACCCACAATACACCCAGCACACAGAGGGCGCCGAGGAAGGGGGGCAACAGCGTGATGCGGTGGAATGTGGGGATGAACCACAGGCCTCCGAGTCCTACGACCAGCATCACCACCCTCTGCCATAGCGCCAGCGTGCTGTCGTCGCCGCGGTAATGTGTCGTCGGACGGATGATGTCGATGTGCGGCGGCAGGGCGCGCGCGATGAGTGCTGTGGGGATGGCCGTCGCCACCAGTGTGGGCAACAGCAGGGCTGCGGTGAAATCAGTGGGTGTCACAGCCCCCTTCGTCCATACTACCAGCGATGTGGGGTCGCCGATGACACTGGCGGCACCGCCGCAGTTGGCCGCAATCACGATGGCTGAGCCGATCCACATACGCCAACGTCCTTGTTGCACGATGCGCCGCATAATCATTAACATCAACACCGTCGTCGTCAGGTTGTCGAGGTTGATAGACAGCAGCCATGTGAACCCCACCAATCCCCAGAGCAGCACGCGACTGTCCTTGGCACGTACCGTGTCGGTGATAAAGTCGAAGCAGCCGTTCGTGTTCAGCACATTCACAATGTTCATCGTCGCCAGCAGGAACAGCACGATACTGCACAAGTCGGCACTGTAGCGCACGAATACGTGCGAGGCGATGAACTGTTTTGTCGTCTCTGCATCGAAAGCTCCGCCCTGCGTGAAATCCATAAACTCCGACCCGTGACTCTTCAGCACGAAGTCCGTGCCCGTGCACATGAAGAGAATCCAACCCACGACAGCGGCAAACAGCGCAATCGTGGCTTTATTGATATGAGTCAGATGTTCGTAGGCGATGAGAACATAGCCGAACAGAATCAGGCAGAGAATGGCAATGGTCATACGACGACAGAGGTTGTAAGTGGTTATATCGGTGCAAAGATACGAGTTTAAATTAAAAATGAGAAATGAAAAGAGAAAAATGAATGTAAAAAAGGAAAAATGAAGGAAAAATGAAAGAAAATGCTGCTGAAACGCAAAAATATGTTCGGAACAATGCGTTTTACTAGAATTGCACGGGGAAGATGAGCGTAATGGTGAAGTTGCGGCCGGGATTGTAGATGCCACGACGGCCGGTGACGTTGTTGATGTCGGCGTATTTCAGACGGCTGAGGTGGCTCTGGTAGGCGCAGTTGAGGAGGTTGTCGGCGATGAAGTAGAGCTCGCAGAGCTTACGACCGTTCTTCAGGAGGATATCGGTGCCGGCGGAGATATTCAATAGCGTGTAGGCCGGTGTAGCTGTCTCAGTACCTTCGGCCATATAATAATGATTCTGGCGGAAATACTGCTCTATGCCGACGCTGACGTAAGCGTTGTCAAAGACGTGGTCAAGGCGGTGGTGATGCTCGCTTTCGCCCTTATGGTGAGGGGCGGAGGTGTGGTGGTCTCCGTTGTGGGTGAACTCCCACTTCACCTCACCCGTGAGGCGTGGAGCTGGGGTAAGGGGCAGATAGCGTGTCTCAAGAGGCTGATTCAGCTGGCGGGCATCTACCATCGAGTAGGTGGCACCGAGGTGGAGCTGATGGATGGGGTGGATGTCGATGCCTGCTTCGAAGCCCTTGAGGAGGGCGTCGCCTTGGGTATATCGGAAGTGGCGATAACCACCTTCGCCAGACGGCGAGGGAACCGCGGCGGCATAGATGTAGTTGTCGATGCGGTTGAGGAAGAGAGCGAGTTCGGCGGAGATGTAGCGGCTGCTGTAGTCGAAACCCAGGTCGCCCTGCCAGCTGTGCTCAGCCTTCAGGTCTGCGTTGCCGATTTCGTAGCGTAGGGTGCCGTGGTGCACGCCGTTGCTGCCGAGCTCACTGAGGTTGGGGGCTCGGAAACCACGGGCGGCATTGGCGCGGATATTGAGGTGGCTGTTGGCGTGCCAGACGGCACCTAGCGAACCTGTCAGGGCTGAGAAGTTGCGGGTGAAGTCGGAAAAGCGCTCCTCGCCGTCTTCCAGAAGCGCGTGGCTGTGGAGGTGGCGGTTGTCGAAGCGGAGGCCGCCGCTGAGGGTCCACTTACGCAGGTCCTTGCTGGCAGTGGCGTAAACGCCGATGTCAAAGAGGTTGTAGTCAGGGATGAGGTATTCCTCACCTTTGTTGAGCGAGCGCTGGTACATTCCACCGATGCCTGCCGTGAGCTTCCAAGTGTCGAAGCCGGTGTAGAGGTAGCGGGCATCATAGGTGAGAGAGTGGAGGAGGAGGTCGAGGGAGGGCTCTTCGGCCTCGTGCTCCTCGTGATCGTGCTCCTCTTCTGCTTCGTGGTGGTGATGATGGTGCTCGTCCTCAAACTCCTGACGGCGGTTCTGCTGGTAGCCGACGATGGCTTTGAGGAGTCCGTCACCGAGGGTGAAGGAGTTGTCGAGAACGGCTTTATAGTGGTGAATCTGCTGGTAAGGCAGGGCCTTTCGGTAAGTCTTCAGATTGCCGTTGGAGTACTGATCCTCATCGTAGAGCAGCTCACCGGTCTCGGGGTCGCGCTCGCCCTCGGTCATGCTGGGGGTGATGTGGTAGTAACCCAGTGTGAGGTGGGAGAAGCCCCACTCTTTGTTCACGCCAAGCAGGGCGTTGGCAGCACGCTCATGGAACTGTGTGCCGGGTACATAGCCGTCATACTTGTTCTTATATGCGTGTGCAAATTTCTCGCTATAGCGGCCGTTCCATACAAAGCCTTTCTTGTTGCCTCCGAAGCGTAGGGAGTAGTTGATGAGGCCGCTGTTGGTCTGGTATTCTGTGGAGATGTTAGCAGCCATACGGCCTTCAGGCTCAATGGCTTCGGGGTGGAAAATGACGACACCGGCCATCGCATCGGAACCATACATCAGGGATGCTGGTCCCTTGAGAATTTCCACTTGTCCTACGCTCTGCCCATCGATTTCGATGCCGTGTTCGTCGCCCCACTGCTGTCCTTCCTGTCGTACGCCATCAGCCACACAGACGATGCGGTTGTAACCAAGTCCTCGAATCACTGGCTTGGAGATGCCATTGCCTGTGGTGACCTGTGCAACGCCTGGCTGTTTGGCCACGGCATCAATGATGTTGGTGGATGCCGTTTGTCGGATTTCCTTCCTTGTGACAACGCTGATAGGAGTAGAGGTTTGCTTGCGCTTAAGCTGGCCTACGGGGCTGGTGACAATTACTTCGTTCAGGTCGAGGTGATGAAAATAGATATCGGCGGAGTCTTTATCCGATTGCGCTCTCACCGTTGTATAGATACACAACAATGAGAGCATAATATATGCTGATTTCATAATAAATAAGTTTGAGAGATAGTGTAAATAATTAATTGTTTGCGATTTAACTATTTACCATTCTGGGGGGGCTCTCGTGCTTAGTCCATCGCCTTTATAGCCGCATATAGCTTTGTCAGGACATGCTATGGCGGTGCGATGATGGAAAAATAGATGCTGAAAAATGACAATTGACGCAACGAGGAAACTGCCTTGCAACAACTGACATAATATACAATCATGAAGATGTCCGGAATCGTTGGAGAGATGACCTGCATGTGCATGATGGTTAGCGCAATCCAAACAGGTGGTTTCGGCATCGTTGTAGTCGTTATGAATGTGAAGAGTTGCAGCCGCCATTGTTGGCACAAAAACCAACAACAGCAACCATGCATTAAGTTGTCTCTTCAGTTCGTTTTGCATTGCGTTTGCAAAGATAGTTTGATATAACCTATACTTGCTTGATTATCGGAATCTTTTATGTCTTTTTTGCAGATGTTAACAGAGAAGTCGGACGAGCTGCTCTAATCCTTCCTGATCGTCGCTGTCGAAGGCGTTGAGGCGGTCGCTGTCGATGTCGAGGACACCGATGACGGCACCGTCTTTTATGATAGGCACTACGATCTCGGAACGGCTGAGGCTGCTGCAGGCGATGTGCCCGGGGAAGGCATCGACATCGGGGACGACGAGCGTACGCGCTTCTGCCCATGCCGTGCCGCAGACGCCACGACCACGCTTGATGCGTGTGCAGGCCACAGAACCCTGAAAGGGACCGAGGTGCAACCAATCAGGCTCTTTTACCAGATAGAAACCGGCCCAGAAGAAGCCAAAGGCTTCGCGCAGGGCGGCGGCGGTGTTCGCCAGCGTGGAGATGATGTCTTGTTCGCCCTCGATGAACGGAGCGAAATCCTTCAGAAACGTCTCGTAGCGTTCGCGCTTGGTGAGCCCGGAAGGGTATGAAAATGATTGCTCAGCCATCTCTCTAATCCTTCATTTCTATTCTTTAATCCTTCTTCTTTCGTTTAATCAGCTGCAAAGATAGTGGAAATAATTGAGCTAAACGCAAAAAGAGCGTGAAAAAGTTTTGTCACATCGGCAAAATGTCGTACCTTTGCGCCCGCTGTCACGAGTTGGCAGCATAATTTCAAACCTATTAACTCATTTTATTAAACATTTATGGCAACAAAAATCAGATTGCAACGTCATGGTCGTAAGGGCTACGCCTTCTACTCCATTGTCATTGCTGATGTAAGAGCTCCGCGCGACGGTAAGTTTACAGAGAAGATTGGTACTTACAACCCCAATACCAATCCTGCCACTGTAGATTTGAAATTTGATCGTGCCCTTTACTGGGTAGAGACAGGCGCACAGCCCACAGACACCGTGCGTAACATCCTTTCCGATGAAGGCGTTTATCTCATGAAGCACCTCCGTGGTGGCGTGAAGAAGGGCGCTTTCGATGAAGCTACCGCACAAGTCAAGTTCAACGCTTGGAAGGCCGACAAGCAGAAGGGCCTGAAAGCCGTTGCTGACAAGGTCGCTGCTGACAAGAAGGCCGCTGCCGCTGCCGCTCTTGAAGCAGAGAAGAAGGCCAACGAAGAGATCGCTAAGAAAGTAGCCGACAAGAAGGCTGCTGAGGCTGCTGCTAAGGCAGAGGCCGAGGCTGCTGCCAAGGCTGAGGCTGCTGCAGAGGAACAACCCGCAACCGAGGAGGCTCCCGCAGAAGCTTAAACCCAACTCTCCATATTACAATTCTTTCAAACAAGCATAAAAGAGGCGTGGCTGTGAAGCCGCGCCTTCTTCTTTTGTGTTATTTCTTTGAACGACCAGTATAGATGAGGTAGGCGATGAGGCCAAGGAAGAGGACGATCATGGCGATGCCCAGTTCGTGGCTGTACTCTTCGACCTTGTCCAGGAGCTCGTCTTCGGGGATGTAGCTTTGTAGCCTATAGCCGATCACGGCAAGGATGATGTTCCAGACGCCGGCACCGATGGTGGTGTAGAGCAGGAAACGGCTGTAGCGCATCCGGGCTAAGCCGGCGGGGAGGCTGATGAGGTGGCGGATGCCGGGAACGAGGCGACCGATTAAGGTGCCGACAGCGCCGTGCTCGTTGAAATAATCCTCCGTCTTCTGAATCTTCTTCTCGTTGAGCAGGCACAGGTGTCCGAGACGGCTGTTAGCAAAAGCATAGATGACAGGACGCCCAAGATAGCGGGCTACCACGTAGTTGATGCTGGCTCCGATATTGGCACCGAGGGTGGCGAATAATATAATCAGGAAGAAGTTGAGTTCGCCGTCATCAGCGGCTTTGTATGCGGCAGGGGCGACGACAAGTTCGCTGGGGACAGGCACAACAGTGCTCTCCAGCGTCATCAGCAATGTGATGGTCCAGTAGTTGAGGTGGTCGCCAAACCAGGCTAAGAGGGAAGACATGTTTTAATTGAAATATTGAAATTTGAACTTTTTGAACCCTTTAAACTCTTAAACTCTTTAAACTCTTTAACTCTTGAACCCTTTAAACTCTTAAACTCTTTAAACTCTTTAAACTCTTAAACTCTTGAACCCTTTAAACTCTTGAACTCTTAAACTCTTGAACCCTTTAACCTCCAATTACACGAACTTCTTGCGGAATTCGTTGCGCGAGGCAAAGCGACGGGCAATGCGTGCGTTGGTGTTCCATAGGAGAAGGGCGAGTTCGTAGATGAGGAAGGTAGGGGTGTAGCTCTGACAATCCAAGGCACGGGCGGTCTTGTGGAAGGCCTGAACCTTGACGAAGAGGTAGGAGATGAGTAATAGTGCAAGCACGGAGGCTAAGATAATCGTCACGCCATGAGGTTCAACGCTCAGCATGACGATACTCGCCACGAAGGGTACTGCCACGAGCAGCAACA
>Ga0310690_10005032_pt1 | contig 18268 bp, 19 predicted proteins | sample AusTroGonzalo_MG_2_FD_207661 | JGI IMG/M metagenome (GOLD analysis project Ga0310690, IMG submission 207661) | Bovine rumen microbial communities from tropical cattle in Woodstock, Queensland, Australia - Gonzalo_04 (v2) (version 2) | ecosystem: Host-associated > Mammals > Digestive system >...
CGCTCAAACTCGGATATGGCTGCGCCTTTCAAATCCCGACGTGACAGGAAGTGATTTTCCCTCCATAAATTTCCTGACGGAAATTTTGTCCGGGCCCGCCCTCGCGGTTTTTGCCTTTCGCGGCTTGCGCACGCTCAAACAAAAACAACGCTCCGGGCTTCAAATCCCGACGCAACGCAAAGCAGTTTGCGTTGCTCCACTCCAAAAATTAAACCCCGCTAAAGCGGGGTTAAATTTTTCGGAGAGGGAGGGATTTGAACCCTCGATACAGGAATTAACCTGTATGGCGGTTTAGCAAACCGCTGCCTTCAGCCACTCGGCCACCTCTCCAAAACGGCTCTACTACCTATATTATAACAAAAAAAGAAGAGATTGTCTTTTCTGTTTCGCAATTTGTACGGATTAAAAATTGCTGAACCGTACAAATTTATTCTCGTAGGCAATAAACGCTTCTTGTAAGATTTTGACGGCTGTATCTTTGTCAAAAATCTTTTCTACGACAACGGTTTTGTTTTCCAATTTTTTGTAATCTTCAAAAAAACTCATCGTTTCCGATACCAAATGTTCCGGCAGTTCGGATACATTGCGATAATGGCTGACGTTCGGATCCCCTTGCGCCACGGCGATAATTTTGTCATCCGCTTCGCCGTTATCCAACATGCGCATAACACCGATAATGCGAGCCGGTACAATACACATCGGCACTACTTCCACTTGCGATAAAATCAAAATATCCAGCGGGTCTTTGTCGGCACCGTATGTGCGCGGAATAAAACCGTAATTGGCCGGATAATAGACGGAAGAATATAACACGCGATCCATTTTTAACAGGCCGCTTTCTTTGTCTAATTCATATTTGGCGCGGGTCCCTTTCGGGATTTCAATAATGCCGTTTACAATATCGGGTAACGTTTCTTTGGAACCGGGGGATACATGGTGCCACGGGTTAAAACTGGTAAACATAATTTCTCCTTTCGCGGTAATCTATTTCTATTGTATCAAAATAAAACCTGTTCTACTTTCTTTCCGACGGTATATTTTTATTGTAGGGATTGAAAAAGCGCCTTACATCCACGGAAAATATCTTGCCAGGCGGATTCAAAATCACCGGTGTACCACGGGTCCGCCACGTCCCTTTTTTCGCCCGAAAATTCCAACAGTAAATGAATTTTTCTTTCCGGATCGTTTCCGAACAGCCACATCATATTGCGGCGGTTGGCTTCGTCCATACCTATCAGTAAATCATACGCATTGTAGTCGCCCACGGTCAGCGTGCGGGCCGTTTTTCCGTCGCAGGAAATTTGGTGTTCGGCTAATTTCCGCCGGGCGGGCGGATAAACGGGATTGCCCGTTTCTTCGGTACTTGTGGCGGCAGAATCAATTTGAAAATGTTCCGTTTGTCCCGCTTTGCGGACAAGGTCTTTTAAAATAAATTCTGCCATCGGGCTTCTACAAATGTTACCATGGCAAACAAAAAGAATTTTTTTCATAAATTAAATGTACGAAAAATCCCCTTTTAAAAGGGGATTTTACTAAAAACTTTTTTTGAGCCCTTCGGCAAGCGGTGTAAACGTTTGGCCTGTCAGTTTGTGCCACTTCTCACCGGAGCAAATCCAATGGCCGCTGATGGTCGCTTCCGTTACTTTGTCGTAATTGAGGGCGGGTTGTGTGCCGGTTATTTGGGCACATACTTCATAAATTTTCGCGGCAACGTTCATCAGCCATTTCGGCGCTTTTGGCATAAAGGGTTTATTTTTGCCCATGGCCTTTGCCATTTCCGTAATGAAATAATCCCACGAATAAAATTTTTCTTCGGTAATGAAATACGTTTCTCCCCCCGTATCTTTGCGCGCAAATGCTTGGTAAAGTGCCTCTACCAAGTCGGACACGTGTACAAAACTGAAATAGCCGTTTCCCGACGTGTTGACCATAATGCCGCGTTTGACCCACAAGGCGATTTTAGATACGCCGGAATCGTTTTTTCCGTACACAATCGGTGGGCGGACGATCGTCCATTTAATGCCTTTTCGCAACGTGTGGACGGCTTTTTCTCCGCCGAGTTTGGTAATACCGTAATCGGATACGGGCGAAGGTTCCATTTTTTCCGTGCGCGGGTGGTCAGTATCGGGCGCAAAGCCGCTGGCGGCTAAACTTGAAACGTGTACAAAGGTGGTAATTTCCGGCGTTTGGTTCGCGGCCGCCACTACGTTCTGCGTATTTTGTACGTTGGCGCGCTCAAAATCTTGACGGTTAAAACCGAAAATCGCCGCCGCCAAATGAAAAACGCCTACACAACCTTTCATGGCCTGTTGTAACGATGAAACGCTGGTATAATCGGCTTGTACCAATGAAACGGCCGGATTGGCAGGATGCGTTTTAGGCGTTTTGCGTGTAACGATACGCACCTGATATCCCTCTTGCAATAAGCGGTCGGTCAGTGCACGCCCGATAAATCCGTTTCCCCCAGTAACTAAAACAGTCGGTTGCATTACTCCTCCCCACCCATTTCTATTACTATCTCCATATCGGGATCGGATACGGCTTCCGATTGTTCCTTCTTTACGGGTTTTTTGGCTTTTTCAGCGGTTGTTTTTTTGTTATTTTGGTTGACGAAATTTTGCTCACTGTTGACGTTGCGGCGTACGAAATCAAAATTAAACGTCAGGCGTTTGAGCCCTATTTTAACGGTTTCCATGGAAGGAATTTCCCCCTCTTGTAATTTTACAATCGGAGCTCGTCCGTCTTCCTGCGGCATATAGGTCAACAACGAATAAAGAATACCGGCGGCTAACAGGACCGTAACAAAGCGGTTGACCCACTCAAAGCGGTCAAACCCGAAAAATCCCAGCGGCAGGGCAATGACGACAATCACGGCTGTTCCAATCGCCAATACCATACCCACAAAACCCCAGACCGCACCCGTCGGATAATACGGGAAACAGACCATCACGGCCAAAATACATAAAATCAGGAATATAAAACGCTGGAATCCATTCATGTTATTTCTCCTGTCTAAATTCTAAGGTAACGGTTAGTTCGTCTTTTTCAAATAACATCGGAAGCGGCGCAAACGGCCCTGCGTTTAACACCGATGATTTGGCGGAAAAATCGAACGAATCATCACCTGAAGAACGTTCTACCTTCAAATTTTTTACTCTGCCGTCGCGCGCAATGGCAAACGTGACTATAACCGTCAGTACGTTGCCGGCGGGACGGCGTTTTTCCCATTCGCTCCATAAGGAGTTCCGCACCTGTGTAATATACCACGGGTAAGGGAAGTCTGCGAAATCTGTTTGGATGCTTCCACCGGAAACATCACCTGCTCCGTCGGCTCCCGCGCCGGATCCTGCGGCTGCGGTTGACGGTTTTTCGGACGGTTCCGGTTCATCTAAAATACTGGGGGCCGCTAATGGTGCTTCTTCTTTTGCTTTGGTCTTGGCGGCCGGTTTTGGTTTTTTGGAAATTTCGGTTTTGGAAGCGTAGGCCTTTTTAGAAGGTTTTTTCTCCGGTACTTCGGCCGGTTTTTCCTGCGGAGCGGCTACGGCTGTTTTTTCGGCAGGAGCAGGTGCGGCCGCTGCAGGTGCGGAGGTTGTCTCTTGGTTGGTGACGGCTTGTACTTTGCCGGTGCCGATAAAATCAATGGAATAAGTTGCCTGCGCCTTCTTAACGGAAGGGGCTAGTAAAACCATCATACACAAGGCGGCAATGATATGTATTCCGCCGGAGAATACAAAATATTTCGTCATCAGTTTTTTGACAACACGCCGATACCTAACTTGGCGGCTCCCAACTTTTTAGCAATATCAAAAACGTCCACCACTTGTTGAATCGGTACTTCTTTATCCGCTTCCACCAAAATCGTTTTTTTGCTAGCTTTTCCTAACCGTAAAATAAGTTCCTTTTCAAGTGTAGCGGAGGTAACTGTTTTTTCAAGCACGCGGATTTGACCGTTTTTTTGGATTTCTATGCGGATTACGTCGTCTTCCGCTTGTGTGTTGACGGCGTTGGATTTGGGTAAATCCACGTTCATTTGCATTTGTACGAGCATCGGACTCATTACCATAAAAATAATCAGCAGAATTAGCGTGATGTCAATAAACGGCACCATGTTGATATCAGCCATTACTTTTCGTTCGCGTCTGCGGCTCATAAAATCTCATCCGTATCTTTGGTGGAGTAAATAAAATCCTGTGCGGCTTTTTCCAATTCCTGCGAAAAATAGGAGGTTTTGGATAGAAAATAGTTGTAAGCGATAACCGCCGGAATTGCCACTAATAATCCGGCCGCCGTATTGACGAGTGCTTCGGAAATACCGGCCGCCACGATAGAAGCCCCCGCCCCGTTAGCGGCAGCGTTAGAGGCCAAATCTTTAAATGCGTGCATAACCCCGACAACCGTACCGAATAAACCAATAAAGGGTGTTGTACTGCCGAGCGTTCCCAAAACGGTTAAACGGCGTTGAAGTTGGGCAACTTCAAAATCAATTACGCTGTCCGCAATTTTTTCCAATTCTCCAATCGGGCGTTCATGTTCTTTGACCAAACGCGCCAGCAAAACACCCGCTGGAGTGTTGCGTACAGACTTTTTTTTACAAGTGTCGGCAATTTTAGTGTAATTGCGCGAATGAATAGAGTGACGGCAAAATTCTATCAGTTCGCGGGAATAGTTGATGGAAGACCGAATTCTACAAAAACGTTCCGCAATCAGCGCAAGAGAAACGAAAGAAAGTATAATCAATATAATGAGTACCGGTCCGCCCGCCGATAATAACCCGCGGATAGATTCCACATTTAAATCCATAGTTGTATTCTCCTTAACTTTTTATTTTGTAATAATAATATAAATCTGTAACAAAATATTGGCCATCAGTCCGGCGGCCACATCATCAAAAACAATCCCGAACGCGTTTTGTATGCGGTCAAACGTTTTGACGAAAAACGGCTTTATCGTGTCAAACGTACGGAACAGCACAAAAGCCGCTAGTAAAAATCCCCACGTGCGCGGTAAAAAGGCCATGGCCGTTACATAACCCGCTACTTCGTCAATGACGATTTTGGGATTATCGTGTCCCGTTTCCCCCTTAAATTGTACTTTTTTACATACAAGTACCGCAATAGCCCATAACGCCAAAAGCCCTATCATAAAGAGCACGTAATCCGACGGAAACAACAGGACCAGCGGTATTCCCCACAGAGTGCCCAAAAATCCGGCACCCGTATTTTTTTTAAATTTAAAAAACAGCGGTGGCAGGTAACTGATAAATAGTCCCGTAGCCAAGGCACGCCAAACTATTTGCATGGAAAACTCCATGATTGCCGTAAAAGTTCCCAATTGTTTTTCAAATACGAAACGGCGCTGATCCACGTAATAACAGCGGCAATCGCCGTCAGCGTATAAGGAATTTTACAAAGGGTAATAAAAATAGCCGTGCACACACTTTTCGGCGTGCCGTGTAACAAAACGGAGAGATGGTACATGTCCAAAATGAAGAAAATAGTTCCGATAGCAACCATCTGGATAACGGTTTTAAATTTTCCCCACCGTTCCGCCGCCATTACTTTTCCTTCTAAAGCGGCTATTGCGCGTAACGTGGAAACCATCAGTTCGCGCAACAGAATAAAAAATACCGCCCAAATCGGTACGTCCAATTCTTTAATACCGACGAAGGCAAAAAAAGCGGCAAGCACTAAAATTTTATCTACAAACGGATCTACAATCGCCCCGAAAGGTGTAATGGTGTTTGTTTCACGCGCGATTTTTCCGTCCACCCAGTCGGTACTTGCGGCAAGGATAAAAATAAGTGTGGCTACAAATCGTGCCCACGCAAACGGCATTAAAATAAACAGAAACATAGCAATAGACATGCCGGCCCGCGTAAGCGTAATTTTATTGGCAAGGGTCATCATTTAAAAAATCCTCCGAAGGTAGATTCCGCTAAAGTAATATTTTTATTGACGATGGAAAGATCGGCATTTGTTTCCATTAGATCCGCGGTGATTTTAATAGAGGACGGAAAAGAATCTTTCGGATTCAGCGTCAAATAAAGGATATATTCATTATTGTCTTTCGGCGTCAAAGCAAGAACATTTTCCTGTGCGAGTTTAATGTTGTGACGGTTTAACAGCGCGGTGTAATTGCCGAAATCAAACAGGGCCTGATTGGGTTGTCCTTTTTGCCACTCTTCCCACGAAAGCGTTGTCACCTTTTTGCCCGATTCATCCAAAATAATAATTTCCTGTTTATTGGTAACGGCGGACTGATCTAATGTGTCATCATCCGTCAGCGTATCCAAGCGGAGCAGATTTTTGGCTTTATCGTAAAACAACGTGCCGTGCGAGTGGGTTACTTGTACCCCGTCGTAATTTGTGGTTTGTGTGAAAGAGGTCTTTAAGGTTTTGAGTTTCTGGTCCCATTGTTTCAGTTTGGCAACAAGTTGGTCTGCCGTTGCCGCTTTCGGGGCTGGCTTTTCCGGTTGGGTACGAAGTTCGGGTACGGCCGCGGAAGCCGGTGGCGGCGCGACTGTTTCCAAAACGGGGGCGTCTTCTTCCACTGTTATTACTTCTTCTTCCATGGGAGTGGCGGCCGTTTCTTCGGCTGGTTTGTTGCATCCCATTAGTAAAAATAGCGTGGTGAGTACAATGCCCAAACTATTTATAAATCGTGTCATATTCTGGCTCCTTGTAGTTTTTTTCATAGGGCAGCGAACTCAATTCTTCTATGGCTGCATCTATCAAATCGTAGTGAATTTCCCAACGGTTAGATCCTTCGGGTTTTGTAATGTAGCCGCGCATTTCAAGTACGCTGAGCATATTGGTAGCGCGGGCAGACGAACCGAAGTGCGCTTTGAGTAAATCCTGCGACACGCGGCGCCGTTCTTTGACAAGCTGGAGGGCTTGTAAAATTTCTTCGGGTTTGGTACCGAGTCCGTCTTGCGGACGGGCACCGGCGGGTTGCTCCTGTACAATTTGTACGGGGTAATCAGGGCCGCCTTGCGCGCGTAAGAAATCGGCAACGGCTTTAATTTCTTCCGGCGATACATATGCCCCTTGGATACGAAGCGGGGTTTGGGTAGAGGAGTCTAATAACAGCATATCTCCCCGTCCGAGCAGATTTTCCGCCCCGACGGCATCTAAAATTACTTTAGAGTCAATGCCCGAGGCCACCTGTAAAGCAATACGGGACGGCATATTGGCCTTGATAATACCCGTTACCACTTTTACGGACGGACGCTGTGTACACAAAATTAAGTGAATCCCCAACGCACGTCCCATTTGTGCCAAACGCTGGATAGAATCTTCAATAGATGCCTTTGTCTGAAGCATTAAATCGGCCATTTCATCAATAATCACAAATACGTAGAACATTTTTTCTTCATTATGTTCTTTGGCCCATTGGTTGTACCCTTCAATGTTCTTGACTTTCGCCATTTGGCAGATGTCTAACCGTTTTTCCATTACTTTAACAAGCATTTGTAATGACTTGGCGGCGTCATTGGGTTTGGTGATAATATCCGCATCATCACAGGACGTTTTCGGGTCGTACAAATACGGGATACCTTCGTAAAGTGTCAGTTCCACACGTTTAGGGTCAATCATTAACAGTTTTACTTCGTCGGGTTTATGTTTAAATAAAAGCGACATAATAATCGTGTGGAGACAAATGGACTTTCCGCTGTTAGTCGCACCGGCAATTAAAATATGCGGCCATTTTTCGGCTACTGTTCCCGCCGGATCGCCGTTGGCATGGCGGCCGAGCGCAATCGGAAGGACGGCTTTGGAGGAAGCATAAACGGGCGATTGTAAAATCTCCTTCATAGTTACCATAACGGATTTTTTATTCGGGATTTCAATGCCCATGGCATTTTTCCCCGGAATCGGTGCTTGGATACGTATGGAACGCGCTTCCATGCTTGCCTGAATATCCTGTGCCAGCGCCGTAATTGAGGCCATTTTAACCCCGTTGTCCGGCTGTACTTCATAACGGGTAACGACAGGCCCCGGCGATACGCCGATTACGTGCGCGCCGAGTTCAAAACTTTTGAGGGTGTCTTCCAATTTTTTAGTGGCTTTGGCAATATCCTCGTCAGAGGGCCCGACAATGCCGTCTCCCGTCGGATCGTTTAATAAATCAAGGGACGGCAACTGAAATGTTTTTGGATCAAACTTTTTATCCTGAGCAGGTGTATCTTCTTTCGGGGAATTGTCTTCTTTTACCGGTTTTTCGTCCGGCAATTTTTGTGCGGAAATTTCTTCACGGGACGGTAATTTTACAGGTTCGGCTATGGGACGGCGGATAGTAGGTTTTGCGCGGCGGATTTCCGGCATTGCCGGTTTTTCGTCCGTTTCTTCTTCTTCTTCCTTTTCTTCGTCTTTGGAAGAATCGGTTGCCTTTTCTCCTCTCACAACGGATTTTCCTTCTTTTACTTTTTCCTTCAGTTCCGCGCGTGCTTCCATCCAGCCGTTATAATCGTTGCGGATAAATTCGGTTGTTTTTTCTAAGATGAGCCGCCACGGAATCGCAAAAAGCATGTGTACGCCAGCCAACATAAAGGCCAAGAGAAAAAGCGTTGCCCCGACAGATCCCACAACTCCCTGAAGGGCAGAAAATACCTTTTCCCCCACCAGCCCACCGCTGATGAGTGACTTTGTAAAAATCAGGCGTAGCATCGTAAACAGCCCGGACATAGAAGAAAGGGTAACGACAGAGCCGATTAAGAAAAACAAAAAGGAGGCACTTTTATTGCGGATAGTTTGGATGAGCCAATAGCCCAAAAAGATCGGAATAAGATTAGTGCTTAAGCCGAAAACTTGACGAAAGAAATCGGAAACCCGACTACCTAACATACCGTTCCCTTTACCGTGAAACCACAATACGGCGCACAGCCACACGCACAGCGCACCAGCGAAAATATATAAAGCGGCGCGTACCCATGCGAAAGAATCTTGTTGTTTCTTTTTCTTTTTAGAAGATTTTTTTTGTACGTAGGTATATCTTGCCATATAGTATTATTTTACTTTTTTTTGAGATACTAGGGAAAGATTTTCTTTGCGGTTTGTATTGTTACGAAAGCACTAAAAAAGGGGACCGTTAAAAACGGCCCCCTTGGAAACGTGAAAAGAATTATTTAAGTAATGCTTTTCTGGACAAGCGCACTTTTCCGCTATTGTCAATTTCCACGCATTTTACTTCAACGATGTCCCCTAATTTGAGTACATCTTCTACTTTGTTAATGCGGTGTTTTTCAATTTCGGAAATGTGTAACAGTCCGTCCTTACCGGGCAGAATTTCCACAAACGCACCGAAGGGTTGAATAGAAACCACTTTCCCTTTGTAAATTTTGTTTACTTCGGGTTCGGCAGTCATCATTTCAATTTCCGTGCGGGCGATGGTGAGTTTATCTGCGTTGGCGGCGGCAATGGTTACAATGCCGTCTTCGGAGATATCAATCTTCGCGGTAGAGGCCTCGGTAATGCGTTTAATATTTTTACCGCCGGGACCGATAACCGCACCGATTTTGTCCACCGGGATACGCATTTTGAAAATGACCGGCGCAAAGCGGGAAACTTCCGTTTTCGGCGCGGCGATCGTTTTTTCCATGTGGTCCATGATGAACATACGGCCTTCTGTGGCTTGGGCAATGGCTTGGCGCAAAACGTCCAATGGAATACCCGTTTTAAGTTTTACGTCCATTTGGAAGGCGGTAATACCTTTGCGCGAACCGGTTAATTTGAAATCCATATCGCCGAGGTGGTCTTCCAATCCCATAATATCGGAGAGAACAACAAATTTTCCTTTTCCGCTGATGGCACCCATCGCGATACCGGAGCAAGCCGATTTCATCGGTACACCTGCATCAAATAACGCGAGCGATCCGCCGCAGACACTTGCCATAGAAGAGGAACCGTTGGATTCGGTAATATCGGAAACTACACGAATCGTGTACGGGAATTCTTCTTCCGAAGGAATTAACGGCATGAGAGCGCGACGGGCAAGTTCCCCGTGGCCGATTTCGCGGCGCCCCGGAGATCTGTCCGGTTTACACTCACCGGTAGCAAAACCCGGGAAGTTGTAGTGGAGCATAAACCGTTCGTAAGAAATATCGTCTAACCCTTCTACCATTTGCTGATCGTCTTTCGTGCCTAACGTGGCAACGGCTAACGACTGCGTTTGACCGCGGGTAAATACGGCAGAACCGTGCGCGCGCGGCAAGAGGCCTACAAGCGAACTTAACGGACGAATTTCCGTCGGTTTGCGGCCGTCTACGCGGATGCCTTCGTCTAACACCATATTGCGCGATTCTTCATACATAATGTTTTCAAGCGCAATACCCGCATAAACAGCGGCATTTTCGTCGTAAGCGGCAGTCAATTCTTCGGTAAAAGAGGCTTTTAATTGGGCCACTTGTGTGTCGCGGGTTTGTTTGTCGGAAAACGCGTGCAGGATTTGTTTGGCGGTTTCACGGAATTTACCGTTGGCCAAATCGGTTACTTCCTGCGGCAATTTTTCTACGACATATTCAAATTTCGGCTTGCCAGCCAGTTCGCGCAGTTTTAATTGGGCCGCGCACATTTTATCAATTTCCGGCTTGGCCACTTCCATGGCTTTAATAATGGCTTCTTCTTCTACTTCTTTTGCGCCCCCTTCTACCATTAAAAGACCTGTTGCCGAACCGGCGATGGTTAAATCCATGTCGCACTCGGGCATGTTTTGTTCTTCTTTGGTGGGGTTGATGATATATTCTCCGTTAATGCGTCCGATACGCACAGCGGCTACCGGTTCGTTAAACGGAATAGAAGAAATGACCACAGACGCGCTGGACGCAAGTACCGATAAAATATCGGCATCGTGTTGCTCGTCGCTGGAAACGACCATGGCGGTTACGTTGGTTTCGCAAGCAAAACCTTCGGGGAAAATCGGGCGCATGGTGCGGTCAATAATGCGCGAAGACAAGGTTTCTTTTTTGCTGGCTTTTCCTTCCCGTTTGAAAAAACCGCCGGGGATTTTGCCCGCGGCGTACGTTCTTTCTTTATAATTGACCGTTAAAGGGGTAAAGTCGGAAATACCGGGCTTTTGTTCCTTGGTGGAAACGGCCGTAGCGAGTACCATGGTGTCGCCCATGGTGGCCATTACGGCGCCGTCGGCCTGCTTGGCAATTAAACCGGTTTGAAGTTTAATTGTGTCACGTCCGACCGTAACTTCCACTTCCTGAATATCAAATTTGTGGTTAAAATTCGGCATTGTATAAAATCCTATTTTCTGAGTTTCAGTTCTTTGGTGACTTGCTGATATTTTTCAAAGTCGGTTCTTTTCAGATAAGCGAGCAAGCGTTTGCGTTGGCCTACGAGTTTGTTAAGCCCTGTTTCGCCCGCAAAATCTTTCGGGTTTGCTTTGAGGTGGTTGGAAATGTATTGGATACGTTCCGTAATCAACGCGATTTGTACAGCGGCAGAGCCGGTGTCATTAGCGCTGGCTTGGAATTTACTGATAATGTCTTTTCTGTCTTGCATGGATAATACCATTGTTATTTACACTTAGGGCTGCAACCTAACGACCAAGCCGCATTTATCCGAAAAACGACCGAGCCGCAGCGGAGCCCTTCTCCTATTTTTAATTTTGTTCGTACAAAAGTACATACTAATTATACCAAATTTTATATAAAAAATCTCCCGTTCCGTAAAAACGGGAGAAGAAAATTGCGCGAAATTCCTTTACAGAAAAGTTGTTTGTAACGGGGTTTGTTCGTGTAACTGCTGTTGGAGCGTACGCAACGCTTCTTCATCGGACATTTGCGGTTTCTGACTTGTATATGTTCCCGAGTGGGGCGGACGTTTGTTATGGCACAGGTAAATGAAACAGAACAATAGATCCGAATTTGAGCTGGTATCCCCGTTATTTGTAGCATCTTTTGAGTTGACATGTACGGCAACAATTTGATAGTTGCCTCTTTGAAATTGGGAATTCAAAAATATGGGACTACCGCTACTGCCGGGTTGCGAATCGGCATTATGACAAAAGGATTTGTCTGAAAGACACGTGATTTCACCTGGGCTTACCCATGGGTTATTTTTCTCTTTGTTGCCGGGAAATCCCACAAGTGATATTCTGCTGCCCAATCGAAGATCCGTTGCCCGTGCACCGAGATAACCAGTCTTGTCTCCAATGGGCTTACTAAGTATAACGGTCGCAAAATCATATTCTCCGGAAGTATAGTTATCTTTCCCGGTCTTAAGATACAAAATATCCACCCCTTTTGCGGAAATAGCGGAACCTTTTCGTCCGGAGTAAGCGGTAATGCTAGCGGGATCTACCATTTCTTGGGTATTTCCCTTTTTAACACAATGTCCCGCGGTTAAAACGGTATAAGGGCCAATCATCGCACCGGAGCAACCGCCTTCTCCCTTGATTTCCAAATAAATAATCGCATTATACGGCCATTTTTCTCCGTCCACCTGATGCCAATTTTCTGCGCCAATCACCTTGTCAGTATGTAGAAACGGGCGGAGGTCGTCTGTTTGCGGCGGATGGGCTTAGAGAGGAGGAACCGCCTGATCGGTTCGCAAAGGGTAACATTGGTTCGTTTTGGAAGCGCAAACGGAAAACGAACTTTCTTCTTGCCCGGCAACAAGTCCGGCAAGAAATAAGAAAACGAGTGTAAGGAACGATTTTTTCATAGGAAACTACCTCGCGGACACCTGTATAAAGTGTAGTGAAAAATAGGTTTTATTGTCAATAGCGGTACATCTATTTTTAATCTCTTTTTAATTTGCTACACTTTTTATATGAACGCCTTGTTACAAAAAGCCGAACAAACACATACACTTTCCAAAGAAGAAATCATTTCGCTTCTGTTAGCGGAGCAACCGGCCCCACTTTTTGAAGCTGCTGACCGCGTGCGCCAAAAGTTTGTGGGCGACGGTGTTTATTTGCGCGGGCTTATAGAATTTTCCAATTTTTGTAAAAACGACTGCTTTTACTGCGGTATCCGCAAATCTAATCAGAAAGCCGCACGTTACCGTTTAACGCCAAAGCAAATCGTAGATATGGCGCAAAAAGCCGCCGCATACGGTTATAAAACGGTAGTGCTTCAAAGCGGCGAAGATATGTGTTTTACGGCGGAAAAAATGACAGAAATTATCCGTCAGATAAAACAACTCGGTCTAGTAATTACGTTAAGTATCGGGGAAAAATCCCGCGAAGAATATGCCGCTTATAAACAGGCCGGTGCGGACCGCTATCTTTTACGCATTGAAACAACCGATAAAAATTTGTACGAAAAATTGGACCCGCAAATGCGTTTTGAAAACCGCGTGCGTTGTCTGTACGATTTGAAATCGTTGGGGTATGAAGTGGGGTCCGGCTCGTTGGTTGGACTACCCGGACAGACGGTGGAAAGTTTGGCGGACGATTTGTTGTTTTTCCAAAAGTTACCGGTGGATATGGCGGGAATCGGGCCTTTTATCCCCCACCCGCAAACGCCTCTTGCCAACGAAAAAGCCGACGGACACTTTGAACTTTCCTTAAAAATGATGGCTGTTATGCGCTTACTGTTACCGGATATCAATATTCCCGCGACAACGGCGATGGAGACCTTACATCCGAACGGGCGGCTTTTAGCGCTTCAAAGCGGGGCCAACGTGGTAATGCCTAACGTAACGGAAGGAATTTTTCGCAAAAAATACGAGTTATACCCGGGTAAAATCTGCGTGAGCGATACGCCCGAAAAATGCCGCCATTGTATAGAAGGTAAAATAATTTCTATCGGGCGGCACGTATCGCAAAGCAAAGGGTTTCACGGGGATTTTTTAAAAGGGAAGTAATTACCAGTCTTTGAGCGCGGTGAGCAGAAACGGAATCTGGCGCACGTCGCGCGAATTATCGATAATGGCTTCATGCGTAACGGGGTTGATGATACATAATCCGTCACCGCAGTTGTTAAATAACCACATTTTACTACATACGTTCGGGCCGTTGCACCATATTGTTGTGGACATACCCGTTTCAATAATCCGTTGACGGTAAATTTTTTTGTGATTTACATGGGAAAGCATTTGGTCAAAGGATTGTTTAAAAGCGTTTCTGTACGGGCATCCGGTAGGCATTACCGCGGCAATTACTTTGGTGTTGCCTTGGAAAAATTCCGCTTCCTCGGGAGAATCTTTAAAACTGTCATACACTTCATCGGGGATTGCTACCAATTTAATGTTACTTAAACGGAGAAGATTCATTTTTTTCTGTACGTGTTCCGGTAGTCTTGGCGGATTAAACATTCCGTGCCAATCAACATGCGTGTAAGCATACGCCCCTAACCCGATTAAACAAGCCAGAAATAAAACGACTTCCCATGCCGCAATTTTGTTATCCATATAAAATCCCTGTCTTGTTAGTTTTTCTACCAAATAAAATTTATGGCCGTTTTACCACTCTTTAAGAGCGGTGAGTAAAAACGGAATTTGGCGAACATCAAGTGAATTGTCAATAAGGGCCTCGTGCGTAGCAGGATTGATGATGCATAATCCTTTAGAGCAGTTATTCCCGATCCATTTTTTACTACAAAAAAGCGGGCCGTCGCACCATATAACGTTTGCCGGATCCACTTCAAAAACCTGTTGGCGGTAATGCCGCTGATGTGCCTCGTGGGATAGCATTTCATTAAACGTTTGTTTGAAGTCGTCTTTGTACGCACTGTTCGCAGTTACAACGGCTACAAGTGATTTCTTTTCCCCTTGAAAATATTCCGAATCGGCGGGTGACTCCTTAAAACTCTCATATACCTCATCCGGAATAGCTACAAGTTCAATGTTTTTCAAACGGAGAACACTCATTTTCCGTTGTATGTTATCCGGCAGTTCATGCCTGACGAACTTTGTATCCCAATCCAGCTGTCTGTACAAAAATACGCCGAAAAGGATAACACTTATTGCGATACCTACCATTTCCCATTTTTGAATTTTTATTTCCATAGTTTTCACCAATTTTTATATTTTTCCAGCACAATAGGTAATTGTCTTTCGTCCTGCGAACTGTCAACAACTGCCTCACGCCGGGCGGGATTGATAATACATGTACGTCCTGCACAATTACGATATAACCAATGCATCGGGCAATATTCCGATCTACACACCGTACAGCGAGAGACAAAAAGATTCACCCAATACAGGGAACAATCCCCCATGATACAAAAAAAACCATCATTGTATATCAAACGCTTGTGGTAATATTCCGAAAAATCCTCGTTTTCGAATAAATTTTTTAACGCACTTCTGTAAGAGGGTATGCGGAATTTCTCGTCGTCGTAAATCACAATAACGTATTTCTTATTTCCAAAAAAATACTGCTTCCCTTTCGGCGGGATCGGCTCGTTTTTTATGGCCTCATAAACCTCATTTGGAATAGAGAGCAACTCAACTTTTTTCAACGTGGAGGTTGCGGCGATTTTTCCTTCCATGTGTACGGGCTTCCGCGGGTTTATCGTTACTAAATCTTCAAAATTTATACGACCTAAAATAAAAATTCCGGCGATCAAAAGTACTACTACCGCCAATTTTATTTCCCACGGTTCAAATTTCAGTTGCTGCATCACACTCTCCAAATATCAACACCGTTTGGCACAATTTGATGTGTTTCGTTACCAATCTTTATATTTTTCTAACAAAATCGGCAACTGTTCAACATCTAATGAGCTGTCAATGACGGCTATGCGTTTTGCGGGATTTATAAGGCATACTTTTCGTAAACAGTTATTCCACAACCAACACAACGGACAATTTTCGTTTCGGTACGTAAAACCGTTAGTTTCTATAAAATGCTTTCGGTAATATTCCGAAAAACCCTTATTCCTGTACAAATCTGACAATTTATTTCTGTAAGCGGAAAGTTGCGGGAAACCGCGTCCGGTAAGAACGACAATATATTTTTTGTTGCCGAGTATATATTTAGAACCCTGCGAGTCCATCTCTATGGCATCATATACTTCCTTGGGAATAGGGACTACTTGGACATCCTTTAGCCGTTTTGTTTTGGCAATTTTCCCTTCCATGTGCACCGGCTGAGGCGGATTAGGGGTCAGTAAATCTTCAAAATCCACATGATGGTAAATATAAAGTCCGCCGAAAAACAATACCCCTATTGTTGCTAATATTTCCCATGCTTCTATCTTTGGTTGCGCCATAGTAAGTCCTCTTTAAATAAAACATCTTCCTTAATTGTAGCAAAATAATTATCCGAAAATATACTTTATTTTCGTTGGCAAATGTAATAAAATATAAGAGATTAAAGCGGACAAAGTCCGTTTATCGTTACTCTATACAAAGGGAGATACGCTCAATATGGTAAAGAAAGTTGCCAAAAAAGCGGCTGCTAAAAAAACAGCCAAAAAAACAACTGTAAAAAAAGCCGTTCTCAAAGATACGAAATATATTTATTCTTTCGGTGCCGGTAAAGCCGAAGGCCATGGAAAAATGAAAGAACTCCTCGGCGGAAAAGGGGCCAACTTAGCCGAAATGTCCGGCCAGTTAAAATTGCCCGTTCCTCCCGGTTTCACCATTACTACCGAAGTTTGTACTTATTACTGGGACAATAACAGAACCTATCCCAAATCCTTAAAAGCAGACGTAGAAGCCAATCTCAAAAAAGTAGAAAAAACAGCCAAAAAAGAATTCGGTTCCGAAAAGAACCCGTTACTCGTGTCCGTTCGTTCGGGTGCGCGTGCTTCCATGCCGGGTATGATGGAAACCATTTTGAATATCGGTCTTACGGAAAAAACCATCCCCGGTATGATTGCCAAAACGGGTGATGAACGCTTTGTGTATGATGCTTACCGCCGCCTTATTATGATGTATTCCGACGTAGTAATGGAAAAAGCCGCCGGTATTGAACCTAAAGACGGGGAAGGCATCCGCAAAATTTTAGACAATATGTTAGCCGCCAAAAAAGCGCAACTCAAAGTGAAAGACGATACGCAAATTCCGGCGGAAGAACTCAAAAAATTGTGTGCGGAATTTAAGAAAACCGTTAAAAAAGTGCTCGGCAAAGAATTTCCGGATGATCCGATGGAACAGTTGTGGGGTGCTATCGGTGCTGTGTTTGCCTCTTGGAACGGTAAACGCGCTATTGCCTACCGCGCCATTGAAAACATCCCGAACGATTGGGGTACGGCCGTTAACGTACAAACCATGGTGTTTGGAAACATGGGCGAAACGAGTGCTACCGGTGTGGCCTTTACGCGTAACCCCGGCACAGGGGATTCCCACTTCTACGGTGAATATTTAATCAACGCCCAAGGGGAAGACGTCGTGGCCGGTATCCGCACGCCGTCTCCGATGAACAAGTGGTCCACCAATGCCCACTCTGCTCACTTGCCGACGTTGGAAAAAGTAATGCCGCAAGTTTATAAAGAGTTGGACGCTATCCAAAAGAAATTGGAAAAACACTTCCACGATATGTTGGATATTGAATTTACCATTGAAGACAAACATTTGTGGATGTTACAGTGCCGCGTCGGTAAACGTAACGGTACAGCCGCCGTACAGATGGCGTTGGATATGGTAAAGGAAAAATTGATTTCCAAAGAAGAAGCCGTTTTGCGTGTTTCCCCCACTCAATTAAGCGAACTCTTACTTCCCGCCATTGACCCCAAGGCCGAAAAAGAAGCCAAACCGATTGCGCAAGGTTTGCCGGCCGGTCCGGGCGGTGCGTGCGGAACGATTGTGTTTAATTCCGAAGACGCTATCAAATTACACGCCAAGGGCTTAAATGCGATTTTAGTGCGCGAAGAAACCAACCCCGAAGATATTGAAGGTATGCGCGCCGCTGCCGGTATTTTGACGCAGCGCGGCGGTATGACCTCTCACGCGGCGTTAGTGGCCCGCGGTTGGGGTAAATGCTGTATCGTCGGTTGCGGTGATTTGGAAATTGACCTTACCAAAAAAACCGTTTCCATGGGCGGTAAAAAATACAAAGAAGGCGACAGTTTAACCTTGAACGGTACAAAAGGGTTAGTGTATGAAGGCGCCTTGAAAATGTTAGCCGCCGGCGAAGGCAATACAAATTTGGCTAAATTCTTGTCTTTGTGCGACAACTTGCGCGTTTTGAAAGTGCGCGCCAATGCCGATACGAAGGAAGATGCCGCCAAAGCCCGCAAATTCGGTGCGGAAGGTATCGGTCTTTTCCGTATTGAACACATGTTCTACGGTCAAAACGCCGAAAAACCGTTGTTCATTTTGCGCAAACTGATTTTAGCCGGTAACGAAGCCGAACGCAAAGCCGCCAT
>Ga0310690_10005033_pt1 | contig 18266 bp, 15 predicted proteins | sample AusTroGonzalo_MG_2_FD_207661 | JGI IMG/M metagenome (GOLD analysis project Ga0310690, IMG submission 207661) | Bovine rumen microbial communities from tropical cattle in Woodstock, Queensland, Australia - Gonzalo_04 (v2) (version 2) | ecosystem: Host-associated > Mammals > Digestive system >...
CCTTGGAGTAATACGCAGGAAATCAGAAGAAGGGGTGTAGTATTTTGGTCGATCGGGACAGTAAGCGATATATGGACGAAGAAGCCAGGAGGGAAGCGGAATATGACAGCATTTCCGGATATCTGGATACACAAAGCCGGATAAAGAAAGAGGTTTCCCGGCTGAAGAGGCTGTTCTCCAAAATCGATGCCAATAAGAAGAAGCTGGTCTTCACCACGATCGAGGATGTGGCCTTCATGACGGTCACCATGCAGGATCTGCGGGAAAATATCGTCAGGGACGGCACGACTGTGGTGTATAAGAACGGTGAAAACCAGTACGGGACCAAGCAAAGCCCGGATGCGCAGCTGTATCTGCAGATGTCCCAGAAGCAGACTGCTGCCATGAAGATCCTGCTGGACTGCCTGCCCAAGACAGACCGAACTATGGTGGAAAAGAGCGATGGCTTTGAAGAGTTCATCAACAACCGCACTGATTAAGTACCCGGATGACTACAATCCAATCCGGGAATACTGGGAGGCTATTCAGACCGGGCGGGAGAGAGTCTCCGTCAAGGTGAGAAAGACATACAGGAAACTCGTCCATGATATTGATCATCCGGATGAGTTTTTTTACAGCCCGAAACGGGGCAACCATGTTATCGAGTTTGCAGAGAATTTCTGCAGGCACAGCAAAGGCAAGTACGGCGGCCGGAAGGTCAGGCTTGAACTCTGGGAAAAAGCCCTGCTCGCTGCCATATTTGGGTTTATTGATATTGAGGGCTGCAGGAAGTACAGGGAAGCGATCCTGATCGTCGGGAAGAAGAACGGGAAATCCCTGATCGCTTCCATCGTCGGGCTGTACATGTTGGTGGCCGACGGTGAGCCGGGCCCGGAAGTGTACGCGGTGGCCACGAAGCGCGACCAGGCAAAGATCATCTGGCTGGAGGGCAAGCGGATGGTGGCCAAGTCACCGGTGCTCGCCAAGCGGATCCGTTCCCTGGTGGCGGAGCTGGACGCTGATTTCTGTGACGGCGTTTTCAAACCTCTCGCCTCCGACAGCAATACGCTGGACGGTCTGAATATCCACTGCGGTCTGATGGATGAGGTCCATCAGTGGAAAAGCGGAAAAGCCCTTTACGATATCATCGCGGATGGTGTTACGGCGCGTGAGCAACCTCTGATATTTATAACAAGTACGGCCGGAACCATCCGTGAGGATATATATGACCAGAAGTACGACGAAGCCAAGCGCGTTATCGACGGGTACTTTGATCCGAACGGATACCGGGATGACCGACTGATCGCGTTCATCTACGAGCTGGACAGCCGGAAGGAATGGGAGGATCCGGAATGCTGGAAGAAGGCTAACCCGGGCCTGGGGACAATCAAGAACTACACGACGCTCAAAGAGAAGGTCGAGAGGGCAAAGAAAAACCCGCTCCTGGTAAAGAACCTGGTCTGTAAGGAATTCAACATTCCGGAGACAACTTCCGAAGCCTGGCTGACCGCAGAGCAGGCAATGAACCCGGCAACGTTTGACGTTGCGGAGCTGAAACCGAGATACGGGATCGGAGGCGCGGACCTGTCCAAGACGACAGACCTGACTGCCGCGAAAGTGATCTTCCGGGTGCCGGATGATGACCGGATCTACGTGCTGCAGATGTACTGGATGCCGGAGGATCTGGTAGAACAGCGCGTGAAGGAAGACCACATTCCGTATGACGTCTGGATTGAACGCGGGCTGATGCGGACATGCAAAGGGAACCAGATCAGCTACCACGATGTCACGGAGTGGTTCCTTGAGGTCCAGAACAAATATGATATCTACCTGTACAAGGTCGGATATGACTCCTGGTCAGCAAAATACTGGGTCGAGGAAATGCAGGGGACTTTCGGCGCTTCGGTGATGGTCCCGGTCATCCAGGGCATGAAGACACTGTCTGGGCCATGCAAGTCCCTTGGGGCGGATCTGTCTGCCAAGAAGATTGTCTACAATGATAATCCGATCGACAAATGGTGTCTGTTCAACACGGCCGTTGAGGTCGATAAAAATGATAATATTCGTCCGGTTAAGACCAGCGTCCCGACCAGAAGGATCGACGGAACGATGGCACTGCTGGACGCATATGTAGTATATCAGGACAACATGAGTGATTACCTGAGTGTGATTTAGTGAGGTGCGTATGGGATTTTTTGATCGTTTCCGTGGAAGGGAACCCACGCTGAAAGAGAACACGGCCATTGCAAAACCGAATGAGGGCAGCCAGATCGCAATGGTCACAACTTGGGGAGAATATTATTATGCCTGGAATGGCCGGCTGTATCAGTCCGATATGATCAGGTCATGTATGAGGCCGTATGTGCAGGCTGTCGGGAAGCTGGTGGCAAAGCACATCCGGGAGGATCCGAAGAACGGGCTGCAGGTCAATCCGCGAGTTAATATCGCGATGCTGCTGAAGTATCCGAACGCGATCATGACCGCACAGCAGTTCCAGGAGAAGATGGCCGCGCAGCTGCTCCTGAACAACAACGCCTTTGCTCTGGTGGTACGGGATGAGAACGGGATCCCATGCGGGCTGTACCCGATCCCGTGCGTGAACGCGGAGGCGGTATATGACCGGCAGGGAACGCTGATCATCAAATTTATTTACCGGAACGGTAAGACGAATGCCTTCTACTATTCCGATATCGTGCACCTCAGGCGTGACTACGGCGAGAACGAGGTGTTCGGAACGCATCCCGGTGCCGCGCTTGCGCAGCTGATGGAATGCGTTGGTGTGATCGACCAGGGCATCGTCAAGGCCATCAAGAACAGCTCTGTGATCCGCTGGCTGCTGAAATTCACGTCATCCATGCGTCCGGAAGACATCCAGAAGAATGTCAAGGAATTCGTGAACAGTTATCTGTCCTACGAGTCTGAGAGCTTCGGAGCTGCCGGCACGGACAGCAAGGTGGACGCGAAGCAGATCGAGCCGAAGGATTATGTCCCGAATGCGGCTGTCACGGACCGGATCAAGGATCGCGTCTATTCATTCTTCAACACAAATGAGAAGATCGTACAGAGCTCATACAACGAAGACGAGTGGAACGCTTATTATGAGGCGGTGATCGAGCCGTATGCCATACAGTACGGCGATGTGCTTACCATGAGGCTGTTCTCCCGCAAGGAGATCAGCTTCGGAAACAGGATCGCCTGTGAAGCGAGCAACCTGCAGTGCGCGTCCATGCAGACGAAACTGAGTCTTGTGCAGATGGTTGACCGCGGCGCGTTAAGCGTGAACGAGTGGCGCGCTGTGCTGAACCTTCCGCCAATCCCGGGCGGGGACGTTTATATCAGGCGTTTGGATACAGTTCCGGTGGAGGAACAGAAGCAGAACAGAAAACAGGCATTACTGATGGAAGGAGGTGAGATAGATGGCGAGACATAAGATAAACATCAGGGGCCGGATCATTCCTAATGACTACAAATGGTTCTATGACTTCTTTGAGGAAGACAGTGCCTGCCCGAGAGACGTACAGAAGGTTCTGGACGTAGCCCAGCCGGGTGATGATATCGACGTGTATATCAATTCGCCGGGCGGGGTGATTGATGTCGGTTCGGAGATCTACACATTGCTCCGGGAAGCGGCAGAAAAATGCAACGTCGAGATCTATATCACCGGGGAAGCATGCTCCGCGGCTTCCGTGATCGCGTGCGCAGCCCATGCCATAATGGCGCCGACCGCGCTGATGATGGTGCATTGTGTATCATCCTGGGCCGGTGGTAACCATACGGATATGGAGCATATGGCGGAAGTCCTGCGCACGGCAGACCGGGCGATGTGCACGGCATACACGGCAAAGACTGGCATGACCGAAGAGGAAGCGCTCGATATGATGGAGCACGAGACATGGCTTACAGCTGCCCAGGCAAAAGAAAAAGGCTTAGTCGACGAAGTCATGTTTGAAGAGGCAGAGGAAATGCCAATGGTCGCTTCATCCGGGCTGTTCAAGCTGCCGACCAAGGAGCAGATGGAGAAAGTACGGGCGACTATGGGCGGTACGAAAACTGTCAATGCTTCGTATGGGAAACTCTTCAAGGCAGGAATTGAAGTCGCTGATATTCCTGGGCTGGATAATCCGGATCCGGTATCCGCAGACTCAGTCCGGCGTATGCGTGAATATGACGCTCTCATGCTTCAGGCGCGTCGTAATTAAACACAGTAACACCGACGGGGACGAATGGAGCCCCGCCGCTAACCTACAAAAGATATAGGAGGGAAGTCAAGATGAAATACAACGAATATCTTGAACAGAGAAAGGCGCTCATGAACGAGCTCCAGGCACTTATTGACAGCGGAGCATCCGATGAGGAATACAACGCTAAGAAAGCAGAGGTCGAGGCCCTCGATCAGAAATGGGAAGCTATCTGCCAGAGGCAGGCAGATCTGAATGCACTGTCTGACAGCCAGAGCACCGTCAACGTGCAGGCGATGACCGGCGTGGGTCTTGAGAACACCGTTCCGGCAGCGGCCATGAATATGGCTCCGGTTCCCGCTCAGCAGGACACCCCGGAAGCGCTGATGAAGTCTGACGCTTATGTAACTGCATGGGCGAAGCTCATGATGGGCAGGAAGCTGACCGATGACGAGCAGTCGCTGGTCACCATGGTGAACAGCTATACGCATACCACAGAGAATTCCGGATATGTGATCCCGGAGACCGTCGCTTCCAAGATCTGGGACCTGGTCGAGGAAGAGTATCCGCTGTGGGCTGACGTCCAGAAGACCTATGTGAAGGGCGCCTATACCGTCCCGATCTCCAACACCAGCTCCGATGCTGCATGGTATGACGAGAGCACAGCTACCGCTGACGGCGAAGAGCATTTCATCCAGCTGACGCTGAATGGCTGCGAACTGTCCAGGGCTGTCACGGTGTCCTGGAAGCTCCGTGAGATGGCTGTCGAAGATTTCATCCCGTTCATCGAGCGCAAGCTGGCTGAGAAGATGGGCGCCGGCCTCGGCTATGGTGTCGCCAGCGGCAAGGGCCAGCCGGGCCAGTATGATCTGTTCAAGCCGGAACCGAAGGGCATCATCACAGCCCTTGAGGCTGAAGTTTCCACCCCGCAGGTCGTTGAGTACGATGCTGACAACGGTGTGTCCTATGCAGATCTGACCGCGCAGCGGGCCAAGGTGAAAGTTGGCCAGAGATCCCTGGCATATTATGCGAACTCTGACACCATCTGGACACAGCTGGCCAACGTCAAGGATCAGGTCGGCCGTCCGATCATGATCGCTGATCCGGCAAACGGCGGGATCAACCGCATCTTCGGCCTGCCGGTCAAAGAGGACGCTTCCATCCCCACCGGCGATGTGCTCCTGGGCGCTCCGAGCGTCGCTTATCTGGCCAATGTCAATAAGGACATGAGCATCACTACCGAGGAGCATGTGAAGCCCCGTACCGCTGACTACTGCGCTTATGCGATCGTGGATGGCGGCGTGCTCAGCACCAAGGCGTTCGCGCTGCTGAAGGCAGGTGCAACCGGTGCGACGGGTGCAACGGGGGAATCATAACCCTCGCCAATGAGGCTGATACCAATCAGGATGGCAAGTACAGTGAAGAGGAGCTGACGGCACTGACCAAAGCCCAGATCGCTGCGCTTGCTGCTGAGTTGGGGTACGAGGGTATATCAACATCAATGAATAAATCAGCAATGATTGCGGCCTTCCTGGCTGCCCAGGGAGAGTGAGGTGATCTCTGATGGCGTTGACGATTACTGCAGCATACTTATCAGAGATCATAAAAGCCATCCGTGTCAAAGAGACGACAACCTCGAAAGAGGAAGTTACGCTGCTGATCAAAGCCGCTGCGGCAGACCTGCAGCGCAGGGGAGTCGGAATAATAGACCTTGACGATTCGTTGACCAAGCAGGCAGTCAAACTGTACTGCAAAGGCCACTACGGATACGACAAGGACAATGAGCGCTTTATCCACGCTTATGAGTCTCTTGCGGACGGAATGGCACTCTTCGGAAACTATGACGAGGACGGTGATTCAGATGGATGAAGAAGCTGTCCTCATTACAGTCACAAACGGGAAGGACGCGGACGGTTTCCCGAAGGAAACGCTCTCAAAGGAAACCGTATTTGTGAGGCCGAAGTCGGCAACCCGGACGGAGTTCTATGACGCACTCAGGTCCGGGCTGCACGTCAAAACCGTGCTTGAAGTACGGAAAGAGGACTTTGCCCTTGCACCGAATGCTACACGGATCGAGTATGACGGAGATACTTATGACATCATCAGGACATACTCGCCCGACAAATCCATGATCGAACTGATATGCGGGTGATGATATGGCAAGTGTTAACAGCAAAATCAATACGGCCTTGACCGGTCTGGTGAGCGGGAACATCTGGCCTCTTTCAAAACCTGTTGAAGAAGATCCGGATGCGTATATTGTTTACAATCCGGAAATAGAATCGTCGGCGGATTTCGGGGACGATGAAGAACATGAGTGGATGGATTACATCCAGGTGCATTACTTTGCCAAGGGCAGGGTAAATTACCTGAAGATGAAGAACAAGATCCGAAACGCGCTGAAAACAGCGGGTTTTACCGTGTCGGAAGTGGTTCCGATGTATGATTCGGATCTGTCCACTTCAAAAAACGGTACCGGTTTCACGCACGTTTGTTTTTACTGCAATATCCCGGAGGATGATCCCTATGGCGAGTCTTAGCATAACCGGCTTCGATGACGTTTTGAAAATGCTGGATAAGTACAGCAAAAAACAGAACGTGGACGAGGTCGCGAAAAAAGCAGTAGACGCTGCAAAGGGTAAGGTGGTCTCCACCATGAAAGCAGCTGTCGGATCCTCGGAACGGGGGCCGTATTCGACAGGATCCATCGCGTCGTCCATTCAGCCGACACACGCCAAGGTCAACTCTTACGGGGCGTATTCCGTAGCGCGGCCCACTGGAAGAGACAGCAAGGGGGTCCGGAACGGGGAGAAGGCAGCATATCTGGAATATGGCACACCGAAAACCCCTGCCCGTCCATGGAGAACAAAAGCAGCAAAAGCAGCGGAAAACCCCTGCATGAAGATCATGGAACAAATTGTCGCAAAAGAACTTGGCGCCAAATAGGCGCTTTTTGTACCGACCGGGCGGCAACACGAGTCCGGGCGCTAACCTACAAAAGTTATAGGAGGTAAAAACAATGGCTAAAATTGGCTTTGAGTATACCGTAATGGGAAAACTGACCGCCGGAACTGACACCTCTCTGAGCACTGTCGAGTATACGGACGGCATTTACATGGGCCCGAATGCGGCTTTCAACTTCAGCCCGAACGCGAATGACGTGAAGGACTACGGTGATGACCGTGTGACTGAGACGGATACTTCCGTTATCGATGGAACGATCAGTGTGGAACATAACGAGCTGACTGCTGCGCAGGAAGCATATATGCTCGGGCACAGCAGCTCCGGGGATGAGATCGTTTCCAATGCTGATGATATGGCGCCGTACCTGGGCATTGGTTTCGTCGGCAAGTCGAAAAGAAACGGTACCCTGATGTATGTCGCGAAGTTCTACCCGAAGTGCCAGTTCAGGGAGCCGGGTGATGACAATGCGACCAAGCAGGACTCCACTTCCTTCACCCATACTACGCTGGAGGGCAACATGTTCACCCTGCAGAACGGCGACTGGAGAAAATCGAAGGAGTTTACGTCCCTGTCCGCTGCCAAGGCGTACCTGGATGCGATCGTCGGTGTGACCGGCGCTACCGGCGCTTCTTCATAACGGAAGGTGAGGGCGGAAACTGATGGGCAATTACTTTCAGGCGCAAAACATAGTGCTGTTCACCAGCAACCGCCCGTTCGACCGGGCCGAGAACATCAAGGCTGTCTTTGATGCCTATGATGGGTCGAAAGAATTCATCCCGGTAAGCCCGTGGCACAAATGCCCGGAGCTCACATCAAGAAAATATGCCTTGCGGGTGACAGATGAGTTTATCGGGCTGTCACCCGGCAAGGCTATTATGATCGGGCACGGGATATCAGGCGGGAAGACCTTCGGACTCGACCAGCCGCATCCGTATCACTCGCAGAAAAATGCCAGGCTGCTGAACTATGTCATTACGACAAGCGAGGCAATGATCCCGCTGGTGGCAAAGCAGAGCGGTGTTCCGGAAGATATCGTGCTGCCGCTCGGTATGCCAAGGACGGATGTATATGCGGGAAAGCGCAAAGGGGACGGAGGGACCGGTCTTGCGAAGAAGAGGGCATACTTGTACGTCCCGACCTTCCGGACGAAGGAAGAGACGCCGATGCCGGATCTGGACTGGGATCTGATCGACAGCCAGCTGCGGGATGATGAAGTGTTCATCGTGAAACCGCATCCGGTGACAAAGCGGATCCTGCGCAAATGCGCATATGAGCATATCGTGGAGGTTTCATCCGGTACGCCTTCCACGCCGTACCTGTATGACTGTGATGTCGTGATCACAGACTACAGCTCGATCATGTTCGACGCTTACCTGCTGGGTAAACCGGTCGTGCTGTTTGAGAAAGTCGAAGGGTACACTCAGACCCGCGGCATGTACCTGGAATATCCGTGGCAGTATTCTTCGAGATATGCCACAGATGAAGAAAGCCTGCTTTCGCTGCTGCGGGCTGCTGACGGTTTAGGAGAGACTGAAAGAAGCTGCATAAAACTTACTGCCGGCGCTTGCGATGGACATTCCTCGCAGCGCGTCTGCGATCTGATAAGGAGCATGGTATGAAGATCCTTATAGCGGTGCCCACGTTTGAGAACATTTATCCGGATACATTCAAGTCGATTTACGATCTGGATCCGGATGGTCATGATCTTCAGTTTGAATTTGTTCGAGGCTATGATGTCGCGACAGCCAGGAACAGGATCGTGATAAAGGCCCAGGAGCTGGGCGTGGATTATGTTCTCATGGTGGACAATGATGTGCAGATACCCAATGATGCGTTGATATTCCTTATGGATGACCCGAAAGAAGTTGTGCTCGGGTATTATGCACACAGGGGATCCGATAACAGGTATTCCGGACGAACCTGTATCTGCAGACTGCTGCAGCCGGACGGGACCCCATATTTCAACTATCCGCTGGAGTCTGAGTTCACGGCGGAAGAAATGAAACAGATGCGGGAAGAAGGCCGTAAGAAGATCCGGATCCATGGCGGCGGCATGGGGTGCGCGCTGATTAGTATGGATGTTTTCCGGAGGACCCAGTATCCTTGGTATGACTGGGTAAACTATAAAGGCAAGAACCGCGGGATGTTGTCGGAAGATCTGTATTTCTGTGAAAAGTGCAAGGCTGAAAACATCCCGATTTTTACGGATACAAGGGTGGCATGCGGCCACCAGTTCCGGTACATGCAGTGGCCGGAATAAATGAGGAGGAATAAATGAGCGATCTCAGGCCGAAAGGATTACCGATCACCCTGCTTGACGGGAAAGAGAGAGATATCCTTTTTACGCTGGCCGTTGTTGACGAGGTGCAGGATCATTACGATCAGGCTGTGGCAAAGGTCATGGCCAGGATAACGGATCCCAGGGAGACATATCCGGTGATGGCTTTCCTGTTGACTGCCCTGATCAATGACTCTATCAGGCGTGCTGGAAGCAACGAGGATCCGATCAAACTGGAAGACGTTAAAGAATTGGTCGACGTTCCTCTTGCAGCAAGATTGATCCGGCCGGTGATGACATCATACGGCTATTCTCTTCCGGAAAGTGATGAGGAAGAAGACCCAAACCCGAGGACGAGCCGGAGCAGTTAAATATTGCCCGGCTCTTATACATCGGAACTAAGAAACTGGGGTATACGGAGACGGAAGTCTTTAACATGACGCCCAGGAAGTTTTTCAAGATATATGATGAATACCTGATATTGAATGGACACAAGAAAGAGATCATGATGTCCATTGACGATTTACCATAAGCATCTGCATTTGCGCATTTGCGCATTTGTGCAGGTGCTTTATTTTTTAGACTCAAGGTGGTGACAGTATGCCGAAGATTGGAATCGTGCTGGCCCTGGACGGCGAACAGAAATTTGCCCAGGGAATGAAAAACGCTCAGCAGGTGTCAAAGCAGCTGGATGCTCAGTTAAAGACCCTGAAATCTGAGTTCAAGGATTCCGCGACTTCCATGGAATACCTGACTAAAAAGCAGGATCTCCTGAAGCAGAAGGAAGAAGCATACCAGCGGACATTGACGGCCGCAAAGACCGGTCAGTCTAATGCAAAAAAGGCATACAAAGAGCAGGCGAAGGCACTGGAAGAACTGGAGAACCAGCTGAAAGAGGCCCAGTCTGCGCTTTCCAGGATGTCTGACAGCGATCCCGGTTATGCAAAGCAGGCCCGAGAGGTTGAGAAACTCAGTGCTGCTGTTGATAAACAGACGGCCAACTATCTGAAAGCGGAGGGCCGCCTGTCAGCCTGGGACAGCAAGGTAAACAAGGCTGAGTCTGATATCCGGAAGAACAATACTGCGCTGGAGAAGAATGCCAGCGATATGAATAAGTCATCTTCAGAAGCCGGCAAGCTCGCCAATTCAATGGATGATGTGAGCAAAGGTGCGGACAACGCTACCGATTCCATTAAGGAGGTCAGTGTCAGCCTAGGCACGATGGCCAAGGCGAAGGCCGTAGACTTGGCAGGCAACGCCCTACAGAAGCTTGGTGAGAAAGCCATCGAAGCCGCGAAATACGCGGTCGAAGTAGGATCAGAATATGAAGCGGCCATGTCAGAGGTTGAGGCTATCTCCGGGGCTTCTGGTAAGGCCCTTGACCAGCTCGGGGACAAGGCGAAGCAGTTGGGCCGTTCGACGAAGTTCTCCGCTTCCGAAGTTGCCCAGGCATATAAGTACATGGGCATGGCAGGCTGGAACGCGGGGCAGATGATCTCCGGTGTTGATGGCATCCTCAATCTGGCAGCTGCTTCCGGAGAAGAGCTGGCGACTACTTCCGACATCGTTACCGATGACCTGACGGCATTCGGTATGTCTGCGGAGGAAGCCGGCCGCATGGCTGACGTACTGGCAGCTGCCTCGACCAATTCGAACACGAACGTCTCCCTCTTGGGTGAGACTTTCAAATATGCTGGAGCCGTAGCCGGATCCTTTGGATACACACTGGAAGATGTTTCTATTGCCGCAGGCCTGATGGCAAATGCGGGTATTAAAGGAACACAGGCAGGTACCGCGCTCCGGTCCATCTTCACAAGACTGGCCACCGACGCGGGAGCATCCTCGACAAAGCTGGGCGCTCTCGGTACATTGACAGAAAAGCTGGGTGTCCAGTTCTATAAGTCAGACGGCTCCATGAGGGACTTCAAGGATGTTCTTGTGGATATGCGCGCCGCATGGAACGGTCTGTCCCAGGAACAGCAGACCAACTATGCCAAAACCATTGCCGGGCAGAATGCACTGTCTGGCTTCCTGGCTTTGATGAACGCGGAGCAGGGTGACTTCGACAAGCTCTCATCTGCGATTGAAAACAGTACCGGTGCTGCGGAAAAGATGGCCGGCGTCATGCAGGACAACCTGAAAGGCGCCATGACAGAATTCGGATCCGCAGCGGAAGGTCTCGGGATTGCTGCCTATGAGAAGTTCTCCGGAGCACTCACGGGCATCGTCGACTTTGGGACACAGACGCTGAACAGCATTACCGATGCTCTGTCGCCCAACACGCAGCCGCTGGACGACTATATGCAGGCGATCAGAGATGCGCAGGAGGAAGCGGACGGTATTACGATCTCTCCGACGCTGAACGTCATGGATCTGGCTACAGACGACCCGACCGGCCTGCAGGATTATCTGGATAAGATCCTGGAATCGGGTGATGCGATCGACGCTATGACACTTGATCCGGATGTGTCCGGCCTGCAGAAATATATCGACCAGGTTCAGAAAGCTGCGGACAACCTTAATAATACACGGGATGCAGCAAATGCATATATCTCGGAGACGGTAAACCAGTCTGCCGTGATTGGCGCACTCGGCGACAGGCTGATCAAACTGAATGAGATTGAAGATAAAAGTAATACCCAGCGTTATGAGATGCGTACGCTGGTTCAGGAATTGTCTCAGTTCATTCCGGAACTTGCGGATGCGTACGATGAAGAGACAGGGAGCATTAACAAGACAACTGAACAAGTTGAAGCACTGATCAAAGCAAAGCAGCGCCAGATGATCATAGATGCCCAGGTTGCGACCCAGCAGGAGATGGTCAATAAACTGTATGAAGCTGAGCTGGAGCTGGCAAAGGCTGAAGAAGCCCGTGATGTCGCGTGGTCAAATAAAAGAGCCGCGGAAGATCGTATGACGCAGCTTAGTAAAATGCATCAGCAGTATAACGAGCTCACCGATGTTATCAACGATACGATGGCAACAGAGGAAGAGCGCGAAGAAGCATTACAGACAAGAGCCGGTATCATCAAATATGCTGAAGATCTTGGCATCCTGGTCACAAGCGAGACGAGCTGGCAGGATGCGATATCTGACAGTGAGGCAAAGCTCAAAGAAGCGGAGTCGACACACCATAAGGCTTATGGTGCGTGGCGTGACCTGCGGAAAGGCGTCAAGGAGACGACTGAAGAATTGGGGAACCAGCCGGATATCATAAACCGCGTTCTTTCGGCTATGGGCCTACTTGAAGAGGAGACAGAAGAAACCGGAGAAAAAGCAGAAGAAGCCGGTGAGTCTTTCGAGGAGTCCGGAGACAGCATTAAGGCATTCGGAGTGATCGCCGGGGCTGTGATCACGAGCCTGCAGGGGCTCAACGATAAAATGGGTATCACTGAGAAGCTGAAAGCTAGCTTTTCGGAGATGACGGAAAGGATGAAGGCTGACGTCGAGAGATACCGTAACGCGGTCGAGACATCCGCCCAGGGTATTAAAGACGCCTGGAACAACCTGCTCAGTGAAGCAAGGAGTTCCATGAACTTCGACCTGTTCTCGGATTTTTCCGGAGGAACGGATCAGACAGTCGAAGAAATGAATGCGCACATGAAGTCACAGATCGAGGGCTTGCAGAACTATTCTGACAACCTTCAGATCGTGGCTCAGCATGTCGGAAAAGAGATCGCTCCGGAGTTCATGGATTATCTGGAGGGCATGGGCACAGAGGGCGCCAATGTACTTCAGCACATTGTTAAGACACTGGAGCAGGATAACGGCTCGGAACTGTTGACAGAATGGTCGAATGGGTATGTCCAGGCCATGAACATGCAGGACGATATTGCCCGGATGATTGCGGGAGACCGGATGGCCCTGGCTGATGGCCTTAGATCTCTCGGATCCAGTGATGCAGATTTTTCAGCCCTGTCTGACGCGATAAACACCGGTCTTTCCGGAGCAGACGCAGAGATCCAGTCGAAGATCCAGGGACTTGTTGAGACGGCTCAATCGGTCGGTGCAACCATCCCTGACGGTCTTACGGAATCTATTGCAAAAGGAGAGCTGAACGAAAGCGAGGTCGAGAGTGCCTTGAATGGAGCCATTACCGGGGCCATGGAGGGTGTGCTTGACGTAGCAAAAGAAGCCGGTGCCGATATACCTGATGGTCTGGCCGAAGCGATCGCTGACGGAACGGCAGATGTCCAAGATGCATATGATCAGCTTATTGAGTCCATTGCTACATCTGCAGATACATCCAGCGCAATGACAGAGGCCGCCAAGACAACATTTACCACTCCGCTTGCGAATGGAGTGCGCGAGGGCCAGGAAGAGGTCGTTACAGCACTCACGGAAGTAACGGAAGCCGCTGCAGCCGCAGTACAGACAGATGCGTTCTCGACCACCGGAGCGGATGCCGCAAAGAAATTCGCGTCAGGCATCACATCTGGTGCAACACAGGCAAATATGGCAGGGAAAACCGTGGCTGATGTGGCGAGGATCGCTGCCAATAACACAGTCGGTGAATGGCAGGGAGTCGGTTCCAATATGGCCGCCGGTCTGGCCACAGGTATCGCTCTGGGGCAGTCCAACGCCATTAGCGCCGCTGCAAATATGGCAGCCCAGGCACTGGCAGCGGCAAAACGAGCCCTGGATATTAAATCACCTTCCAAGAAATTCCAGAAGGAAGTTGGCCATCAGATCGGCAAAGGTATGGCGTTTGGTATTAAGCAGACCAAAGGCGTAGTCGGTGCAGCTGCGGAGGATCTTTCCAACAACACATACCTCGCCGCGACTAAGTGGCTGCAGAAATACAAGAAGAGCCACAAGACGACGTTGGCCAATGAGAAATACTTCTGGACGCAGGTGGCCAAGGTCACCCAGAAGGGAACAGCTGCATATGAGCAGGCGCTGATCAATTCCGGATTTGGCGTCAGCCTGTATACGACCACCGGATCCGGAAAGAAAAAGAAGAAAGTTAAGAAGGACGCGGAGACTTATTACGGCGAAGTGTTGTCCGCAGCGCAGGACTATTTTGACCGCCTGACGATGAACGAGGACATGAGCATCGAGGCTGAGCTTGCCTACTGGCAGAAAGTCCAGGCCTCCCTGAAAAAGGGAACCACAGCTTATGTCCAGGCGGCGCAGAAGATAAAGAACCTCAAGGAAAAGATCGGCGGATTTGATGTGGCATCGGATCTGCTCGATTCCTTCCAGATCTATCAGGAGACATCGGAAAAAGCACTGATGGATTATTGGGATATTGTTCGTCAGCAGTACGCACAAGGTACGGAAGACCGGCTGAAAGCGGACGAGAAATACCTGGACGCAAAGAAAAGATATTATGACAAACTGAAAGACCTGGAAGACGACTACAATGATTCCATAAAGGAAAAACGGGAAGAACTTGAGACGGCCATTACGGACAGAATGAACGAGATTGCCGGCGCGTTCGACCTGTTTGACGAATATACATCGGAAGCAGCAACAGGCCAGGAGCTGCTGTTCAACCTGAAGACCCAGGCTGAAGGATATCAGTTCTGGATGGAACAGCTTACGGCACTCCGAGGCAGGGGGATCCTCAGTGATAACCTGATGGAAGAGCTGACACAGAAGGGCCCGAATGAATCGGCTGCCATCTATGCGCTGAACAGTCTGTCTGATAAGGAACTTGCAGAATACAATACTGCATACCAGAAGAAGATGGACCTGGCCAGGCAGCAGGCAACCGATGATACACAGGACCTGGCCACCCGTATATCCAACGAGATAGAAACCCTGACGAATGAGTACACAAAGGCTGTAGCCGGGGTGAATACAAACCTGAATGCACAGGTAGCATCACTGGCTGGGAGCATTCGATCGATTGCATCTGATCAGACTGCAACCATTGTCCAGGCAATTGCAAACAGCAACCAGACTGCTGCCCAAGCAATACAGACCGCTGCAGCGCAGACGCAGCAACAGCAAGCAGAAGCGCAGGCAGCAGCAGCTGCACAGGCCGCAGCACAGGCTGCAGCAGCCGCACAGGCAGCGGCAGTTGAGAAAGCGCAGTGGGGGGATAAGATAAAGGCTATCGTATCAGCCGGAAAGAAGACGAGCAAAACGAATAGTTCGTATGCTTCATTAAGAAACCATATCATTGAAACTTTCGGATATGATATAGGCGAAATGAAAAATAACGCGATATTAGAAAAACTTGGAAAACTATTCGGCGTGTCTGTCAGCAAGAATTCCACAGGAGCACAGAGAACAGCCATCCTGAACGCGATGAGGGCGAAAGGCTGGCGGTCCGGTACGAAACATGTCCCGGTATGGATGGATGAGGAAGGCCTCGGGTCAGAGATGGTGATCAGCAGGGCGGACAATGCCGTGCTGACCAGGATCCCGGCAAGCTCAGCTATCGTCCCGGCGAACCTGACGGAAAACCTGTGGCAGTGGGGAGCGGTTGCGCCGGCTCAATTCCTGGCGCAGATTAACCGGCAGCAGGCGGTCATGAGTGCCTATGTTGGCCAGATGGTCGGTTCCACGGCAAGCGCTGCGGTACTGAACAGCAGGCTTACAGCGGTATCCCCTGCAACGGCCGGTGGTGGTAACACAGGTGAAGGACTGCTGCAGAAGATGTTCAACCTGATGGCCGAATACCTTCCGCACATTGAGGACAGCAGGAACACATACCTGGACAAAGACCTTGTCACCAAGGCCATGTCTGATAACATGTCGATAGAGATGGCCAGAAGGAGCAGGAGGATGCGGGTATGAAAATCAACGGAATAGATATCCGGAAGTTTGGAGCCAGGCAGCACCGCGTGACGGTCGGTCATCAGAGCTTCAAATTTTCCAATGAATGGCTAACCGGCGATGTCCTGCCGTTCATGGGGATCTGTACGCCGGGCTTCAAATCAGTCAGTATCACACTGGTCATAAAGGGAAAAACGAGGAGCGCGATCCTGGAAAAGAGGTCGGAGCTCCTCGGTTTGTTTACCGGTCCGGTGACGATCGACCTGGATAAGAATGCACATCATTTCTGCGGGGTACTGAAGTCGCACAAAGAGACTGAAGTGGCCAAACAGAGATGGCACAATCTGGATCTGGAATTTGAGTGCTATGAGTATGGGGATGATATCTCGGAAGATGGCACCCAGACGACGAGCAACGTGACACTGGATATGATCAATCCCGGCACGGCCGCATCTCCCTGCGTGGTCGAGATTACGCCGGGGATCACTGCGTCGGAGATCACGCTGACCGGTATCTGCCGCAACCCGGTAACGGGCGCGGATATGCCGGTGGCGATCCCGGACGTGACACAGAATAAAAAGATCGTCCTGGACGGGATCACCGGGCTGATCACGGAAGACGGCTCCCTCAAGATGGTAGACATGTGGGAGCTGCCCGCACTGAAGCCCGGGAAGACGACCATAACCTGCAGCAACAGGCTGATGGCCATAACGGTCACGGTGCGGCCATTGTTTGTATGAGGAGGCGGATATGCTGAGACTGTACAACACAGCGAAGGTCTTTGTCAGTTACCTCATGAACTATGAGGACCTGAACATAGAAACAGACCTGAAAACGGCAGACAAGACGCTCTCCTTCACATATCTGTCGCCGGGTGTTCTGCAGAATGAATATTACATCGAGACGGAGTCTGACCGGTTTGTCGTTAAGGAACTTCACCCGGGCGTCGAGGGCACGGATGTGGTATGCCAGCTCGACCTGGAAGCACTTGAAGCGGATGTAATAGACAAATTCACTGCGGAGAACACAACGATCCAGCTGATGGCGAACGCGGCCCTGGCCGGCACCGGATGGACCGCTGTGGTCGACGAGGATGTAGCGTCAAAAATCCGCAGCGTGCAGACGTTCAATGCCCGCCCCAGGCAGATCATAGAGAAGATCCGGGACGCGTTCATGTGCGAGTTCTATTATGACACGATCAACAAGATAGTGTACTTCCTGGAAGAGCTTGGGGAATACAAAGGGGCATACCTGCGCAGAGGTCTGAACCTGTCCAAACTCAGCACGACGATGGACAGCTACGACTACTATACGCGGATCCTCCCGATCGGAAAGGATGGCTTGCGGATTTCTTCCGTGAACAGCGGGAGCAATTACCTGACGAATTTCCAGTATTCGAACAAGGTCCGGACATTTGTTTGGGAGGATACCAGCTATGAGAGCGCGGCGTCCCTGAAGGAAGACGCCACAAAGAAGCTGGAAGATCTGTCAAAACCTAAGATCTCGTACAGCGTTGAGATCCGGGATCTGGCTAAGATGTCTGGTGTGTATTCGCTCCTGGCCTTCCAGATCGGCGACACCGTGGACATAGTCGACGGTGTTTCCGGCGTGCGGGACAGCCAGAGGATCGTCAAGCTCAAAGAGTATCCGGACAATCCGACAAAGAACAGCTGCGAGCTGTCCAACACGGTCCTGACATTCGAGGAGCTGCAGGACAGGCTGAACAAGGCAGCGGATGCGTGGGAAGAGAAGACCAACACGGATGGATCTATCAAAGGCATATATGTGCATGGTGTCCAGGCTGACGATGTCGTGTATATCGAGGTCGAAGAAGGCGAAGAGGGAGAAGATCCTACCATCACGGAAGTGAGTATGCAGGACGCTGTCGACGGCATTGTAGCACGTGTCGGGACGTTGGAAGTCACAGCCCTCACAGCAACGACAGCCGATATTCGGTATGCGGACATAGCGCTGGCCAACGTGACCACACTGAACGCCCACAATATGTATGTCCGGACCGGCATCATCAAATCGGTGCAGGTCGGTACTGAGATGGTCGATTTCCTGGACGCTGTGGAGATCGAAGCGGACAAGATCACTGCCGGCACACTCATCGCTGATCATATTCTGCTGACAAC
>Ga0310690_10005034_pt1 | contig 18265 bp, 14 predicted proteins | sample AusTroGonzalo_MG_2_FD_207661 | JGI IMG/M metagenome (GOLD analysis project Ga0310690, IMG submission 207661) | Bovine rumen microbial communities from tropical cattle in Woodstock, Queensland, Australia - Gonzalo_04 (v2) (version 2) | ecosystem: Host-associated > Mammals > Digestive system >...
AAGGCCCTTTGAATCGCGAATAAAAAGCGGAAAACCAAAAGAATCCAATGCATTTGCTAAAATATTTTTGTGATGTTCCATAAGGGTAGATAAATGCAATTGACGTGTTAAATCGGACACATCTTGAAAAACAATTAAAAGCCCTTGTTGTTTGGGGGCATTCACAACGCTGCCAGACACGATGAAATGAGAGGATGCAAGCGTATTTAACGACAACGAAAAAGCGACGCCATGTTGACGTAATTGTTGATAGGCCTGATCTAGTTTTGCGGCAGAATCAGCGGACAGTGCAGCCAAAATTTGGGACCATTTTATTGGTGTTTTAAGGTTTAACGCAAGCGCCAATGCGTGAGAAGTGAAAAACAAATCGGGTTTATTCAGATCTTGGTAAAATAGGCCTGCTGGAATTTGAGTTGTAATTGTTTGTAATAAACGATTTTGATGTTTTAAGCGGCGGCGGGTACCGATTGTAATCAGCCAACCGATTAAGACGCCCAACAGTGCACCAACCAAACCAGAAATAACCCAAAACAACATCAAAATTCTCCTTTCGCACAGGATTTTCTGAACGAGAGCGCTTCATCCATGTGAACTTTTAAGATTTCATCAGATTGATCCATGTCGGCGATGGTGCGGGCAACGCGAATCATGCGATGAAAGCCGCGGCCCGACAGATGCAGTTGTTCTGCCACATGAATTAATTGTTGGCGGGCCTCGTCGGTTAAACAAGCCACTTGTTCCAAGACGCGTCCGTCCGCTTCTGCATTGGTTGAAATGGGCATGTTCTTAAAACGATCGCCCTGAAATTCGCGAGCTTTTAATACGCGTGCCAAAATAGTAGCGGAATCTTCGCCACCTTGTAATTGCCCTAATTGCCATGGATTGATTAAAGGGACTTCAATTTGAATGTCGATACGATCCAATAATGGGCCCGATATTTTAGATTGATATTCAGCGGCGCAACGTGGTGCTCTGGCGCATTCATGGCCTGGGACACCCAAATATCCACAACGACAAGGATTCATAGCGGCAACAAATTGAAAACGAGCAGGGTAGGTAATGTGTGAATTAGCACGTGCCACAGAAACTTCTCCAGTTTCTAATGGTTGGCGCAGTGCCTCCAAAGTTTGGCGCGAAAATTCTGGTAATTCATCCAAAAACAAAACACCGCGGTGGGCCAGCGAAATTTCGCCCGGTTTAGCTTTTAAACCACCACCGACCATGGCTGGCGTGCTGGCATTGTAATGTGGGGCGCGAAAAGGTCTTGTTGTGACCAATTGGCCATCTTTTAATAATCCTGCGACAGAATGGATTTTGCTGACTTCCAACATTTCTAATGTGGAGAGAGGGGGTAAAATCGTTGGTAATCGAGCCGCTAACATGGATTTTCCAGAACCTGGTGGCCCCATCATCAAAACATTATGTCCGCCAACGGCAGCAATTTCCATGGCTCGTTTGGCGCTTTCTTGCCCTTTAATGTCTTTCATGTCCAACAGGGCGGATGTTTCTGCATTTTCTGGGGAAACAGGGCTTGGGGCGGGCAAAGATTGAACGCCCTTTAAATGATTCATCAATTCCAACAAATTATGGGGTGCGACAATGGCGTTATTTCCCGACCATAATGCCTCCGGTCCTTGTTCTTGGGGACAAACAAATCCCATATCATAACCCGTGGCGGCAACACTGGCAGGTAAAATGCCAGACACGGGGCGGATTGTTCCATCCAGCCCTAACTCGCCCATCATGATATAATTAAAAATGGATTCTGGTTCCAAAATACCCATGGCACCCATTAAAGCGATGGCGATTGGGAGATCGTAATGTGTTCCCTCTTTCAAAACATCAGCGGGGGCCAAATTGACAGTAATATGATTGGCGGGTAATGATAATCCTATTGCATGTAAAGCAGCTCTGACACGTTCGCGGCTTTCAGCAATAGCTTTATCGCCCAATCCAACAATGGTAAAGCTAGGCAAACCATTGGTGATTTGGACTTCGATACTGATTTTTAAGACATCAATACCGGCAAAAGCGACCGAGTGTGTGCAAGAAATCATCTAAAATCCTTTTGTTTTCAAAAATTATAGCCGAAAACGTGTTTTTTCACAAGACTTTTTTATGTAAAAAAAGTGCTTTGTTGTTTGCTTTTTATGTTGAATATGGTATAATAACTTCATTGTTAAAAATAAGAAGGAGTTTTTATGTCTGAACACACATTAAATAAACGCTTTTTGCCTTTGTTGGTATCGCATTTTTTATCTGCTTTAAATGATTCGTTTGTCCGCACATTGTTTATTTTTTCGATTACGTATCAAATGGCGGTTTCAACGCCTGTTGTAGTGATTCCTGCGGCCATCTTTTTTGCCTTGGCTTTTTGTGTTGGCAGCACGTTCGCAGGCAGTTGGGCTGATAAAGTTTCTAAAAAGAATTTTTTGATTGGAGCCCGTGTAGCCGAAATTGCGGTGGCTGGGGCTGCGTGGATGGCGTCCAGTTGGTCGTCTGTGTCATTATTCTTATTGATTGCAGGCACGATGGGATTTTTGGAGGCGTGTATTCGTGTGGCGAACTATTCATTAATTCCTGACTTGGTTGCTGAGAAAAAATGGGTTCGCGCCAATGCTTGGATTAAAAGCATGACATTGATTGGCTCTTCTGTTGCGGCTGTTGGTTTAGGTTTTGTTTTAAAAGAAAACGTGACACCGAGCTGGATTTGTTTTGGCGCGTTATTGTTAGCGTTTTTCAGCTTTGGTGTGACAACATTTTTGCCCGCACAAAAGGCTGTGGATGCAGAAGCACCAGTTGTGCATAATCCGTTGGATGTGTTTGATCAACTCAGCAAATCGTTGCGTTTCCAATATGATAAATGGGCTTACATTATCGGTATCGCTTGGTTTTGGGTGATTGCCGTTTTTGTTTTAATGTTGTCGGGTGAATATGGACACACGATTTTAAAAGCACGTTGGTCTGTTGTGACATTTTTATCTGCGGGCGTATTCCCTGTTGGTTATTTAATTGGATCTTATTTAAGCGTATGGTTTGCAAAACGCAAGCCTTTGGGGGCGCAAGTTGTTGTGGTTGGTGCCTTAATTTCTTTGGCGTTGTTTGACTTTGCTTTTGCGACACGAGCTTTGGCAAACATTCAAGTGGATAAAGCGATTACTGTCTTTAAGTTGTTGACAAAGCACGGACGTTATTGGCGTGTAATCGCGGATGTTTTTGCCTTTGGTATTTTGTTCGCGATGTATAGCATTCCATTTTACACATTACTTCAAAAACACACACCGAAAAAGGTTATGGGACGCACGATGTCATTCAGCGGACTTGTGAACGCTGTGACAGTATCTGGTGCGTTGTTGGTGGCTTTAAGCTTGCGCTTATTGGGTTTGAATTTGGTGGGTATTGTGGTGCTTTTTGCGTTGGCAAATTTAATTGTCACTGTATATATGGTGCGTTTGTTGCCAGTTGTAAGTCGCCGCAAATTAATCCGCCGCGCACTGAAAATGTTGTTCCGTGCAGACATTAAAGGTCTTGAAAATTTAGAAAAAGCAGGCAAACGTGCTTTAATTGTGACCAATCATACGTCATTTATGGATGTGTTGTTGATCTCGGCCTTTATTGATAAACAAATTGTCTTTACCATCAGCGAACAAAAGATGAATAAATTGGCAATGAAGTTTATGACGTCATTGGTGGATGTAAAGCCATTGGATGCTCGTTCGCCATTGGCTGTTAAGACGATGGTGGAGGAATTACGCCAAGATAAACTTTGCATGATTTTCCCGCAAGGTTTGGTGGAAGGTGGCAACAGCCGAATGAAAATCTATGAAGGTGCGGCCATGATGGCAATGATGGGTGATGCACCGATTTTGCCAATTAAAATCACGGGCGCTTGTTATACATTCTTTTCACGCGTTATCGGTAAGCGTTGTGAGCGCAGATGGTTCCCAAAAATCAGTTTGGATGTTTTGGAACCTGTTTCTTTTAAATATCCGGAAGATATGCCGAATCGCGAAAAGCGTGAGAAATCGTCCTCAAAATTATATGACATTGTGACAAATATGGCCTTTGAAACGTATGATTTGAACCGCACAGCTTTTGAAGCGGTGGCAGATTGTATGAAAATGCGTGGTCGTTTCTATCCGATTTTTGAAGATACAGCTCGTCAGCCGGTCAAGTTTATGGGAGTGTTTTTGAAATCCATTATCTTGGGCCGTTTAATTCGTAAAATGGCGCCGAATGATCAAACGATTGGCGTGATGATTCCAACGTCGAATGCTTGCGCATTGGCTGTAATGGGATTACATGCGATGGGTAAGGTGCCTGCGATGATCAACTTTACAAGTGGATTAAAGGCAATTGTGGCGACGTGCAAGACGGTTGGTGTTGAAACCGTTATTACAGCGCATAAGGTTGTCAGCTTGGCGAAATTAGAACCTGTTGTGGAAGAATTGGAAAAGAACAATGTAAAAGTGTTGTATTTGGAAGATGCAAAATCGCTTTTAAGTACGTGGGACAAGTTGGTGGGAATTGTGGGTGCGTTGGCGCCAAAGAGAATGTATCAACGTATTAAGAAAAAAATGAATATTACGCCAGACGATCCCGCTGTTGTATTGTTTACATCTGGTTCGGAAGGATTGCCGAAAGCGGTGTTTTTAACCCATAAAAATATCTTGTCTAACGGCTTGCAAATCTTATCACGTTTTGATGTGACGGAAAAGGATGTGCTGTTGAATTGCTTGCCAATGTTCCATTCATTTGGTTTAACCATTGGTGTGTTCGTGCCATTGTTGTGTGGTGTTAAGGTGTTTTTATACCCGACGCCGCTTCATTACCGCATTATTCCAGAAATTGCGGCCAGTTGTCGTGCAACGATTTTCTTCTCAACAGACACTTTCTTGTCTGGATATGCGCGTTGTGCAAACCCATACGATTTCAATACGCTGCGTGTTGTTGCGGGTGGTGCGGAAAAAATTAAAGAGGAAACACGCAAGGTATGGCAAGAAAAATTTGGTGTGCGCTTGTTTGAGGGCTATGGCGCCACAGAATGTTCACCGATTATTTCGGTCAACACTTTCCTGCATCAAAAGAATGGTTCTGTCGGTCGTTTGGTGCCTGGTATGGAATATAAATTGGTGCCCGTTGATGGAATCAAAGAGGGCGGTGAATTGTGGTTGAAGGGACCAAACGTAATGAAGGGTTATATGCGTCACAATGATCCGTTAAAGTTGGATCCACCAAAGGATGGTTGGTATGATACCGGGGATATTGTTGATGTGGATGAAGATGGCTTTATCTTTATCAAGGGGCGTTGCAAACGTTTTGCCAAGATTGGTGGTGAAATGGTGTCCTTGCTTGCTGTGGAGCAGGTAATCGCAAAGGAATTCCCAGATACAATTTTGGGGGCGGTCAATATCCCAGATGACAAAAAGGGTGAACAAATTGTCTTGATTACCCAAAGCAAGGAAATTACAAAGGAACGTCTGATTGAATTGTTTAAACGCGTTGGTATGACCGAATTAGGGTTGCCTTCACGCATTATCACAACAGATGAGCCACCTTTGTTGGGAACAGGTAAGTTCGATTATGTGACAGCCAAAGAACTGGCTTTGGCTGATGCTCAAAAGGGCTAAATAAAATCCCCGAATAATCGGGGATTTTTTATTTCTTGTGTTTTTTCTTTGTGGATAATTTAATTTTTTGCGACAGTGGTTTAAACAACAAACTGCCTGTTTCGGGTTGGCACTCGATTAAGATAACACGGATTGTATCTCCCATTTGAAAGACTTTGCCTGAGCCACGTCCGACAAGGCGTTGGGCTTCATCGTCGTATTCGTAATAATCGCCAGTCATCAATCGGAAAGGAATAAAGCCATCTGCGCCATATTCGTCTATAGCAACAAACAGGCCAAAGGCCGTCACGCTGGAAATTCGACCGGTAAAGGCCTCTCCTTCATGCCCTGCCAAAAAACTGGCAGTATAACGATCAACGGCATCCATTTCTGCGGCAGCCGATTGGCGTTCAGTGGCGGAAATATGTTCGGCTATGTTTTCAAAAGTATCTGCTTCCTCGCTGGTTAATGCTCCTGCTCCCAATTTGAGCGCTTTGATAAGAGCGCGATGGACAAGTACATCTGCATAGCGCCGAATCGGTGAGGTAAAGTGTGCATAGTGAGAAAGTGCCAATCCGAAGTGTCCAATGTTATCTGGGGAATATTGCGCTTGTGCTTGGCTGCGTAAAACAAATTCATTGATGGCGTAATCTTGTTTGGTGCCATCGGCCTTTAATAAAATGTCATTAAAGTCTTTGGGGCGCGCTTCTTCACCAACGGCCTTGTAATGTAAACTTGTTAAAAAGGCATTCAAGCGTTCGCGTTTTTCATCACTTGGCCTATCGTGCACGCGATACATGGTGGGCACATCCGTGCCTTCCAAAGTTTCTGCGGCAGATACGTTGGCTAAAATCATTAACTCTTCAATCAATTTCATGCTGTCCAACGATTCGCGCACTTTGATGGCTTTCACTTTACCCTTGGCGTCTAAAATTACCTGACGTTCAGGCACATCCAATTCCAAGACGCCACGATTGGCCCGTTGTTTTGCCAAGACACGATAGACCTTGTTCAATGTATCGATTTGTTGTTCTAATCCCGCAATTGGTGTTTTTCCATCCAAAGCGGCTTGGACCTCTGGATAGGTTAAGCGACGGACAGATTTAATTAATGCACGACGGAAAGTATGACGAATTTTTTTACCTTGTTTGTTCAACCATGCTTCGCACACCATTGCGGCGCGTGTTTCGTTTGGATTAAGGGAGCAAACACCATTGGAAAGTTCAAAAGGCAGCATTGGCAATACGCGATCTGGAAAATAAGTGCTGTTTCCGCGTAACCGTGCATCCATATCAAGCGCAGAACCTGGGCGCACATACCAAGCCACATCCGCAATACCCACCATTACATGGAAACCTTCGTTTGTTTCTTCGGCCCATACGGCATCATCAAAATCACGTGCATCAGCACCGTCGATTGTTACAAATGGTATAGAACGCAAATCTTCATGTTCTTTATCAACAGGGGGAACGGTTAAATGTTGCGCCTGTTTTTCGGCCGCCTCTGTAAATGCAACGGGCAAACTGTGTTGATAAATGGCAATTAAAGTGGGCGCAAAAGATTCGGTGAAATTTCCGATTTTTTTAATAAAGGTTGCCTGCGGATTGCGATCACGCACCATTGGAATATCGGCCACCACAATGTCTTTGTTTTGCAATTTGGTGGATGGTGGTACGCGAACAAGTTCAAAATCACGCGACAATCTGCGATCCACAGAATGAACATAACCATCTTCATAAATACCAACCATATGATTTTCACCCGCGGTCATGCGACGCAGTGTCGTTCCTTCGTATAAGCGATTGCCTATGGATTTTGTTGATACTTGAACAACGTCCCCAACACCGGCTGGTGGAATTAATTTATCAGTTGTAATTGTGATTTGTGGCATCGGTTTATCGGCAGGCCATTCCAAAGGCCGCGCAATTAAATCGCCCATGGAATCCATACCCGTGATTTCGACAACCACGCGTTCGGGTAAAGCGTCTGTCAGGCCAATTTTGCGACCGCCAGAGCCCCCTTGAATTTCATTTTTTTCTTTTAAATCTTTCAGGATTTTTTTAAGGTGAATTCGATCGTTTCCCTTGATATGAAAGGCGCGAGCCACATCTCGTTTGGTGACGGGCGTTGACTGTGCTTTTAAATATTCAAGCACTTCTTCCATTGTTGGTGGCGTTTGTTTTTTTGTTTGCTTCTTCATGTTATAAAGTGTATCAAAAAAAGGTTAGTTTTTCAAGCGTCCTCTGGAATTGGAATGCAGTAATTGATGTGTACTGATGTATCGAGTTGTGTGCCTTCTGGGCATTCACTACTTGAACAAGAAAATCCTTCGGGGCAACACAGACTTCTGCTTTGGTTGGATAGATGAGGTACAAAGGTATAAGAAACGCCATCTACCGATGGGCAAGTATTTGTACACTCACGTCCCATATTTGTGACTGTTCCCATGCAGTAAGCACACTTGCCCCTAGTGGCGGTGTTTCCCACAAAATAGCGGTTGGGCGCGGCCACACAATCAGAATAATAAGCTCCGTCCCAATTTCGAAAATCAGTGAGGCCAGTTTGACAACGATTGGAATAAGAGGAAATCAAAAAATTTTGTCCTTTACATTTTAAACATTCTTCACGTGTGGAATGAGGGACGGATTCCCCACAATTGTTGCATTTGCCATAGCCAAAAAATTGACCGTCTGGACAGGATTGGTTGGGATTTGGTAAACAATCAGAACGATCTTCATTTTGAACACCATAGGTGGGATGGCAATAATGGCATCGATCACCCGAGTACCAAACGGATGACCATACGCGATTGGGACAGGATAAACACCCTTCCGCTGTTTCAGTGTTTGATAGACTCCAATCGGTGCGCGTACATGGTAAACAGTACCCAGATTTATTACGAAAGCGAGATCCAGAACATCTGGCGCATTCTTCTGGAGAAGCAACGGTCTTTGAGGCAGTTCCACCTGAATTGCATGTTTGGCAATCTTCAATACTAGAGTTGTACCATGAACCATGTTCGCACGAAGAACAATAACCATTATCACAAGTTTGTTCCGGACCACACAAATCATCATTGTCTTCGCAATGTCCTGAAACTGGATTTAGTTGGGCACAAGGTCCACATTCTTTTGTTTCAGTTCCAGGGGATAAATCCGATTTGAATGAAAAAATGGAGCAATTTGCATTGACGTAAACTGTTTTCCAATCGGATCTTTTTACCTTAGGGCAGACATCTTTTTCTATGCCAACAATAGTTAATTCAATATAATCTTGATAATCTTGAACAGACCAAGTATAGCCTAATGCATCGGTAGATAAGGTTTCTAAAGGTTGTCCCAATGATTTATTGGTGGCCCACACAACGACTCTGTGATTAACTTCATTGATAATAGAATTTGCCTTATGAGCATTAAATGCAAAATGAATGCCAAGAATAGAAGTAATTGTTAAAATGCCAATGATCGCTAAAACGCCTAATAACTCCACCATGGTTCGACCCGAATCAGATCGTGCACATGATGATTCAAAATTGTTTTTTTCTGACAAAACGTCATTTTGCCCCATTTAAATCTCCCATAGGCAAAAGATAGCACACTGCGCTTAAAAGCTCAAGTCTTATTTCTTCAAAGCGTCATTTTGTTTTTGGATTAACTCGCCAATTCCTTTTTCAGCTAAAGCCAGCAATGCTTGAAATTCATCCTTGGAAAATGGCGCGCCTTCGGCAGAGCCTTGAATCTCAATCAATTTGCCATCCGCTGTCATAACAAAATTAGCATCAGTGCCTGCGTTAGAATCTTCTGCATAATCTAAATCTAAAACAGGCTCTCCTCCGATAATTCCGCATGAAACAGCGGCCACTTGCCCGACGAGAGGATTGTGTTCAATGGTGCCCTTTGCCAAAGCATCATCAATGGCCATTTTTAAGGCAATGTAGGCGGCGGTAATGCTGGCAGTTCTTGTGCCTCCGTCGGCTTGTAATACATCACAATCGATTTTAATTGTTTTATTTGGAATTTGGTGTAAATCGGTAATTGCACGCAAAGATCGGCCAATCAAGCGTTGAATTTCGATGGCTCTGGAATCTTGCTTACCTTTGACAGCATCGCGATCTTTTCTGATGTTTCCTGCATGTGGCAACATACCATATTCGGCGGTCAACCACCCCCCATGTTTTTGTTGTTGCTTCATCCATGATGGTACTTTGTCTTCAATCATGACGGTGCATAAAACATGCGTATCACCCCATTTGATTAAACATGAACCGGGGGCATATTTATTCACATGTGTTTTGATTTCAATTTTGCGCAATTCATTGGCTGCGCGGCCAGATGGTCTTGTCATTTTAAACTCCTTTGTTTGTTGTGATAAGTGTAGCATTTTTGATAAAAAAAGGCAAGCGGTCTTGATTTTTTGACCACAAGTGATTACATATATAGGTATAGAAAAGGAAGGTGTCGTATGGATAAGAAAAAAGAACACAAAACAGAAGAAAAAAAAGAGCAAAATGTGGCAACTCAGGCCGATGATCAAGTGGCACATTTGCAAGAAGAAGTATTACATTGGAAAGATTTGGCTTTGCGTAATGCGGCCGAGGTGGAAAATATGCGCAAGCGTTGTGCTTTGGATATGCAAAATACTGCACGTTATGCCAACAAAGATTTCGCGCTTGATATGTTACCCGTAATGGATAATTTGGAACGTGCCTTAAAGACGGCAAAAGTGGAAATGGGTAAGTCTGATAAGCCATGTGAGCCATTTTTTGTAAGTTTATTACAAGGTGTTGAAATGGTGCATAAACAATTGGAAGATGCGCTTGGTAAAAACCATGTCAAGAAAATGCAAGACGACGGACATGTGTTTGATCCAGATAAACATCAGGTAATTCAGCAAGTGGAAGATCCATCAAAGCCAGCGGGCACAATTATTGAAGAATTGCAAACGGGTTATACCATCGGTGATAACCGTGTGTTGCGCGAAGCTATGGTTGTGGTGACGAAATAGATGCTGGTGCTTCAAAAGCATCTATCAGAGGTTTAAATTCGTTTAAAACCTGGCGGTATACTTTCCGTTTAAATGGAATGACAAGGTAAGGGACCTTTTTGGGTTGAACCCAACGAGCTCCACAAAATTCCGGGTGCTTTTCGTTGGTAAAAACAAAGTCTTTGGAATCCCCCTTAAAATAGAGTAAAAACCATTTTTGCTTGTTGCCGTCAATGGTTGTACGCATATGCTTTGGCAATTCATAGATCAACCATTCTTTTGATTCGGCTAAAACATCAACTTTATCTGGGGTCAACCCAATTTCTTCGCGCATTTCGCGGAAAAGGGCCTGTTCTGGTGTTTCTCCTTCTTCTATGCCCCCCTGCGGCATTTGAAAACGATAGGGCGAATCCTTGGGCCAGCAACGTTTGCCCAAAAAAACACGCTTTTTGGCGTCAATCATCATAAAGCCAATTGAATGGCGATATGTCAGATTATTTTCCATTCCCGCCTTCTTTCTGTTCGGCGAAAACAGACATTGCCTTTAAAATGTCCAAAGCACGATCCAATTGATAATCTTTCTTGGCGTTTTCATCCTCTGTCTTTTTTTCTTCTGGCTTTGGCAGTTCAGTGTCCTTTGCCTTTTTACCTTCTTCGGCCGACAAAGCCCCATCCAAATCACCTTCAGCCCAACCAGTAATCTTCGGCAATTCTTTTAATTCTGCACGAGGAATTTCAACGTCTGGTGTAATTCCTTTCGCTTGGATGGAATTACCAGATGGTGTGAAATAACGAGCCGTTGTGATTTTAATGGCACCGAATCCAGGAATTTCACGAATCGTTTGCACAGATCCTTTGCCAAAAGATTTCAAGCCCACGATGACAGCACGTTTATGATCTTGTAAGGCGCCTGCGACAATTTCAGAGGCCGAAGCGGATCCTTCATTGATCATCACGACAAGGGGTAATCCATCAATCATATCGCCTGTTTTGGCGGAAAACCGCAAAGTTTCTTCTGGCTTTCTAGAACGTGTAGAAACAATTTCTCCTTGTGCCAAGAAAGTATCTGCCACAGCGACGGCTTGATCCAATAGACCGCCTGGATTGTTGCGGATATCGACCACAAAGCCAATCAATTCTTTGCCAATTTTTTCTTTCAATTCTTTGATGGCGCGGTGTAATTCGGTTGTTGTCTTTTCACTGAATGTCAAAATACGGATATAGCCGATATTTCCTTTGGCTTCAAATTTGATGGGATCAACTTTGATAATATCCCGTGTTAATGTAAGCTCAAAAGGTTCTTTGTTTTTACGAGAAATTTTGATTTTCACTTTTGTCTTTGGTGTGCCCCGCAACCGCTTAACCGCCTCATTTAAAGACAGACCAATCACGGATGTACCGTCAATATGGGTGATGTAATCGCCCGCTTGAATGCCAGCGCGGAAAGCAGGTGTATCATCGATAGGGGATACAACGCGCACAAGGCCATTTTCGCTGGAAACTTCCATACCAACACCACCAAATTCGCCTTTTGTTTGGGTGGCCATTTCTTCCATTTCTTCTTTATTCAGAAAGCCAGAATGTGGATCTTGGGCCGTTAAAACGCCATTTAATGCCTTTTCCACCATTGTTTTATAGGATACATCTTCCACATAATCTTCTTTGATCAATTTCAAAGATGATCCCAGTAATTCCATTAATACATACACGTTTTCATTTTCAATATTTTCTGGTTTTGGAGTAGGTGCGGCCATTACGGGCAAAGCTGTCATCAAAGTTAATAAAAGTAATTTTTTCATGTGTTCCTCCTATCCAACAAACCAAGGTCTTGGGTTAATGGCTTGACCATTTTGCCGTACCTCAATGTATAAACTTGTGTAATCCGAGCCCATTCTGCCGATGGGTTCGCCGGTTAATAATTGACTTCCAACCGATGTTGTAATTGTATCCATTCCGGCCAAAACAGTCAAGTAGTTGTCACCATGGTCAATAATAACAAGCTTGCCATAGTTTTGAAATGGTCCTGCAAATAAAACGGTTCCATCAAATGGGGCGGCAACTTGTGCAAATTTGCGCGTTGTGACAACTATGCCTTTGGCATGGGATTGGCTGGCCCCCGTTGTGTCACCAAAGTTTTGTGTCACACGTCCTTGGGCGGGCAATGACAAAGAACCTCTGGCCCGAGCAAAAGCACTTGTCCCAAAACCACGAGAAGGTGTTTTGGCCTGTGCCCGCTTTCTTTGTTGTTCTTTTTCAATGCTGGCAAGCAAGTCTTTCAAGCTTTTTGCTTCTTTTGCTAATTTTTCGACCTTTGCCTTTGATTTTTCATAGCTTGAAGCATATTGTGCTTGCAGTACTTTTTTCTGCTGCGCCAATTTTTCCATTTGTTCGTTTTTATCGGATAACTCGGCGGTTGTTGTCTTAATGGCGGAAATTTTTGTTTGCAGATCCATCTTGACTTGGCTTAAAGTATTTAAATCATCTTGCGTTTGTTGTTGGATGCCGCCGACGATCGGAAAGCTATATAGCATTAAACGATGGGAACGCAGCATTTGAATGGGGGTTTTTGCTTGAACAAGCAAGATTTCACTTGGGCGTAAAGCCAATGTTTGCATGCCCTGCATAATTTTAGCCATTTGCGAAGAAGAAAGAGATAGTTTTTGTTCAAGTTCGTCTTGTTGATTTTGAAGTTCTTTCTTTTTTTGCTCCAATAAAGAAAGTTGGTCTTCGTGTTTGCGTACAGATTTTGCCAAACTCACCATTTCTTTTTGAACGCTTTTTACTTCTTTATCTAAGGCTTGAGATTTACGGTGACTTTCATCCTGTTGTTGTTTGGCCTGTTTAATTTGTGCCTCAATTTTAGCAAGATCTTTTGCTGTTGGCGCAGCAATGACAGCGCTTCCAATCATTAAAGATAATGCCAAAACGAAAGCATTTTTCATTGTTTATGTCCTTTCGATCAACGAAATTCCTGTCATTTCTTGAGGTTTTTGAATCCCCAATAAATCTAACAATGTTGGTGCCACATCGGCCAAACGTCCCTCCTTTAAGGAGGTAACATCATTGCCATTGACCAAAACGGCCTGTACTGGTGTTGATGTGTGTGCTGTTTTTGGGGCCCCATTTTCATCAACCATATCTTCACAGTTGCCATGATCGGCAGTAATGAATAAAGCGCCACCTTTGTCTGTGACAGCTTTTACCAATCGTCCGACACAAGCATCAACAGTTTCTGCCGCTTTGACGGCCGCAGGAATAATACCTGTATGTCCAACCATATCGCCATTGGCATAATTCACAATGATGACGTCGAATTTATCAGAATTGACAGCATCAACAAGTTTGTCGGTTACTTCCACTGCGGACATTTCGGGTTGTAAATCGTACGTGGCAACTTTTGGACTTGGTACCAAAATACGATCCTCTCCGTTGAATAACGTTTCCTGGCCACCATTGAAAAAGAACGTCACGTGGGCGTATTTTTCTGTTTCGGCTATGCGCAATTGCTTTAATCCAGCGTCTGCAACGACTTGGCCAAAAATATTTTTCAATTGTTCAGGCGGGAACAGAACATGCATCCATTGCGTGTGATCTTTGGAATATTCAGTCATAGCAACAGCGTCTGCAAATTTAACAACTCGAGAACGGGGTGCTAAATCAAAATCGGGTTGCAACATCATCCGTGTGATTTCGCGGGCCCTGTCTGTGCGATAGTTAGCCATCATAACAGCATCTCCATCTTTTATGCCTTGGTAATTGCCAATAACACATGGGACAACAAATTCATCAAAAATCTTTTCATCATAACTGGCCTTAATGGCTTCGTCGGCTGTGTTAAAGCGTGGCCCCTCGGCATTGACAATGGCTTCATATGCCTTTGTCACGCGATCCCAACGATTGTCGCGATCCATACCATAGTAGCGGCCACCGATGGTGGCAATTTTGACGTGTGGCATAGTTGCAATATCTTTTTCCAATTCGGCCACAAATCCACGCGCAGAATCGGGCGGTGTATCGCGGCCATCCAAAAAACCGTGTAAGGCAACATTTACTTCGTTATCATTTAAAATGCGTGCAAGGGCAATAACGTGTCTTTGCATTGCGTGTACGCCACCTGGGCCAAGCAACCCCATTAAATGACACGTACCTTTTGTTTCTTTTAATTGTTGGATCAGATTCAGCAAAACTGGATTTTTTTCTAATTCATGATTTTCAATAGCGTTATCAATACGCGGTAAGTCTTGAAAAACAACGCGTCCCGCACCTAAATTCATGTGGCCCACCTCGGAATTGCCCATTTGTCCATCGGGCAAGCCCACATCTTTGCCAGACGTTTTTAACATGGTGTGTGGCCATTTTTGAACTAATTCGTGCCAGACGGGAGTATCTCCCATTTCAATAGCGTTATTTTCTTTTTTGGGATTAAAGCCCCAACCATCTAAAATACATAAAACGATTGGTTTTTGAGTCATTTTATCTTACGTTCCTTTCCTTCTTTTTTCTTCTTTGAATGATAAGAGTATAGTCAAAAAAATGAAAAAAGTGTATCTTTTTTTGAAAAAAAGCGTGCTTTTTATAAAAAAACTTGGTAAAGTGGAAAAAGAAAAAGGAGGATGCAATGTCACTTTTGAGTAAAATTTTTGGTCATAAAAACAAACCAATTACGGTAGATGAATTGAAATCTGCCCTGAAAAATAAGGAGTTTGTCTTTTATTATCAGCCGGAATGGGATTTAAAAACGAATCGGGCAATCGGTGTGGAAGCTTTGATGAGATGGGAAAGTCCAAAACGCGGTTATGTACCGCCAATGGAGTTCATTCCGTTATTGGAAGAATCTGGTGTTATCCATGAATTTACCCATTTTTTGTTTGAGCAAACATTAAAAGATTTAACCGAATTGCACACAGTGGCTCCAGAGTTGTTTATGGCGGTAAATTTGTCCATCAGTCAATTGCACGAACCAGATTTGGCGGAAACAATTCAAAAATACTTGAGCGCCAATAATTTGGACGCAGAACATTTGGAATGCGAATTTACCGAATCGCAAGAATTGGGTGATGATGTGCTTTCCAATGGTATTTTGGATAAGTTGGCCGAGATGCATATTCCTGTTTCTATTGATGATTTTGGAACAGGATATTCTTCATTCGAGCGTTTGAAGAAATTAAATATTCGCAAATTAAAGATTGATTTGTCCTTCGTCCGGACATTGATGGAAGATGATAAGAATAAATCTATTGTATTGTCTATCATCAAGTTGGGTCATGACTTGGGTTTCCCAGTATTGGCCGAGGGAATTGAAACAACGGAACAACAACAATGGTTGCGTGATAATGGTTGCGATTATGGCCAAGGCTATTGGTTTTCACGCGGTTTACCGATGGAGCAATTAAAACCATTTTTGGCGGAGAATTTGAAACAAAAATAAAAAATTTGACTATATGTGAAAAAAGTTGTTGCAAAATGATTTTTTTTCGCTTATATTCAAATCGTTGAGGCAAAGGAGTATTACAATGACACACGAAATCAACGAAGAAAACATCCGTGTTGCTGCCTATTATATTTGGGAGCAAGCGGGACGTCCTGAAGGAAAGGATAAAGAATGCTGGATTAAGGCGTGTGAACAATTGTTTGCAGTGAAAGCCCCTAAAAAGGTTGCTAAAAAGGCTGCAAAGACAGTTGCTAAAGCCGTCGCAAAACCAGCAGCAAAAAAAGCAGCCAAACCTGCGGTCAAGAAAAAGACAGTAGTTAAAGCTGCCGCGGTTAAAATGCCAGTGAAAAAAGCACCCGTGAAGGTTCCAGCTAAAAAAGCTGCTGCCAAAAAGGTGAAAAAAGCCCCGGCAAAGAAAGCTGTAGTTAAAAAGGCTCCAGCCAAGAAGGTAGTTAAAAAAGCCCCAGCCAAGAAGGCTGTGGTGAAAAAAGCTCCTGCTAAAAAGGCTCCAGCCAAAAAGCCGGCTAAAAAAGTTGCCGCTAAGAAGCCAGCCAAAAAGGCTCCGGCTAAAAAAGCTGCCGCTAAAAAGCCAGCCAAAAAGGCTCCAGCTAAAAAGAAAGCCGCTAAAAAGTAATCCTTTTTAAAGGTTGTTATTCCAATGGGGGGTTTTTGAACTCCCCATTTTCATTTTATCAAAATAAATGATTTATAAATATTGCGCCAATTCTTCTTTAATATCGCGCATTTCTTGGACAAAGGTTTGGGTACCCACATCAGAAACGGCAGATCCTGTTGATACAACTGGCTCAGTTGGATCGGATTCTTTTAATTTCTTTTGCACACCTTTGATGGTCAGCAAGTCTTTGTAAAGATAATCCCGAATTTTCGCCAAAAGGACGACATCGTCTGATTGATAATAACGACGCCCCATACGTTTGGTTGGCTTTATTTGAGAAAACTGTGTTTCCCAGAAACGTAAAACAGACGGTTGAACCTGTAACAGCTCTGCCACTTCAGTAATCGTGCGATAAGCATGTTCAGATTTCATAAGATCTCCTTTTACTTAAGGGCTTTTTTTAAGGCGTTTGATGGCTTAAATGATAATACGGTACGTTCGGTAATAACATGCTCCACGCCAGTCTTTGGGTTACGTCCCATCCGTTTGGCTTTGTTATGTGGAATAAAAGAAGCAAAACGAGCAATCTTTACTTCTTCCCCGTGTGCAAATGCTTCAGTCATATAGGACAACGTCTTTTCAATCAATTTGAAAGAATCAGCGTGAGAAAATCCTAATTCTTGGTACAAAGCTTCAGCAATATCAGCACGTGTTACAGTTCTTTGTGTCATTATTCACCTCTCATTTTTAATAATCTTATCTTGCCATATTTGGAAAAAATATGCAAGTGTTATTTCAAATTTTCTAAATATTTATGGTGCCTGCGTATCGTTTAAACCAGCCAAATTCAAGAAGGAAGACATCTCGGATTTGATTTTTTCGCACAAATCATTTTTGGCCATACGTGCGGCGGCATCAATGGCACAGGCAAAAGAATAAGCATCTGCGCTGCCATGACTTTTAACGGAAATTCCATTCAATCCAACCAACATAGCGCCGTTGTATTGTCTTGGGTCCAGTTTCTTTTTCAATTTTTTCAATGCTGGGGCGGCAATTAAAAAGCCCAAAATACCTAATGGTGATTTCTTAACGCCTTTCTTTAAGGTGTGTGCAAAGAATTTTGCAGTGCCTTCCAGCGTTTTTAAGGCAATATTGCCGGAGAAACCATCGGATACAAAGACTTGTGCAGAGCCTGCTGCGATATCATTGCCTTCCACAAAACCAACAAAATTTAAATGTTCGCCATATTCTTTTAATTGGCCTGCGGCTTCACGAATCTCCTCGCGTCCCTTTGTTTCTTCTGAGCCAATGTTCAATAAACCAACCTTTGGATGATCGTTGTTGAACAAGACTTTATAAAGTACATCACCCATAATGGAAAATTCAACAAGGTTTTGGGCATCACATTCTGCATTTGCGCCCAAATCCAGACAAACAATAGGACCTTCTTCGGATGGCAAAATGGCGGCGATGGCCGGTCTGTCAATGCCAGGAATCATTCCTAAACAAATTTTGCTCATTGCCATTAAGGCCCCTGTGTTACCAGAGGATACAACGGCTTTGGCGTATCCATTGCGCACAGCCATGATGGCTTGCCACATACTGGACTCGCGGCCCGTTCTGATG
>Ga0310690_10005035_pt1 | contig 18264 bp, 17 predicted proteins | sample AusTroGonzalo_MG_2_FD_207661 | JGI IMG/M metagenome (GOLD analysis project Ga0310690, IMG submission 207661) | Bovine rumen microbial communities from tropical cattle in Woodstock, Queensland, Australia - Gonzalo_04 (v2) (version 2) | ecosystem: Host-associated > Mammals > Digestive system >...
ATATGCAGAAGTATTGCGGCTGTGTCTATTCCGAGGAAGAATCTGGCCTCGGCCGCGAGATTGCAAAGCAGCTGAAAAAGCAGGGCATTTCACCGACGAATGCCAACGTTCGAAAGATTATCGAAGAACGCAAAGAAAACGGGATTATCTACCCCGAGAAGCTAAAAGGAGAATAATATGAGAACCGAAACCGATTTCTTGGGTAACGAAATGACTTTCGATTGCATGGGCTGCGATATCACGAGCGGCAAGCTAACGGTCCCTGGTGGCATTATCTACCAGGGAGACGCTGCTATCCTCGCCGCTGATCCGGAAGCGCCAATTCCGGGCTTTTTAGTTGTCAACGTGAAGCGCCATGTTCGCTCGCTCTCTGAGCTAAATGACGCTGAACGTCACGAAGTTGTTGACGTTGTCGCGTCTGCCGAGGAGGCACTAAAGTCGCTTGGTATTTCCGAAGTAACACTTGTCCAAGAAGAGCGCTCGTCTCATTTCCATATCTGGATTTTCCCGAATTACGACTGGATGACGGAGCAGTTCGGCAAAGGTATCGGCTATCTCCGCGATATCATACATTACGCTAAAGAACATGCCGATGGCGCGACGAGACAAGAAACATTAGCGACCATCGACAAAATCCGCGCCTACTTCCGATAAAGCAACAAAAACCGCCTGGTTAATCCAAGCGGTTTTTAAAAGTCTATTTAGCGACCGTTACGCAGGTTGAGATGTTTGCGCTTTTCGCTGTGCTTGTGGTTGTTGTTGCGATTAAGTTTCGCGGTAGCAACCGGTTTGCCCTTAGTTTTGCGTGCCATAATCTATAACCTCCGAAATTATTTCTCAGCTTTGGCAGCCTTCTTAGCGGCTTCCTTCTGAGCTTTTGCGACCTTGTTGCCGCGGGTAGCTTTGAGGGCCTCTGCCTTCTTAGCGAGAGCCTTGAAGCGGTCGACGCGACCTTCGGTATCGATGATCTTTTCTTCGCCCGTGAAGAATGGATGAGATGCGCTAGAAATCTGCACCTTGACGAGTGGGTATTCCTTGCCATCAGTCCACTTGATGGTTTCTTCGGACTTAGCGGTGGAGCGAGTTAGAAAAGAAAACTTTGCCTGCTCATCGGCAAACACCACAAAGTCGTACTCTTTTGGTTGAATTGATTTTTTCATAATTACGACTAATTATATCAGATAAAAACCCATAAGTAAAGCATAAATCCGCGCCCCGCGCAAAGCGGCTAAACATGCTAAAATGGATATATATTAAACAGGAAGAAAAAATGGATTCTCAAAAAACTGCGGCTTCCTCTGAATCAGCTCCCCTAATCGGTGGCAAAAAGGAAGAGAAACCAAAGGCCAGCGAGCAGCCAAAAGGCAAAAAAGCCGAAAAAGCTCCGCGCAAATCGAAAAAGAAACTATTAATTTGGGTTATTGCCGCTGCGGTTCTTATCGCCGGTGGCGTTGTCGCCCTGATTATCTTGCTTAATCTCAATAAGAGCAAGGATGGCGAAACGGTATATGATACCGATGCTTTCTTCGTTCGCGAAAAGCGCGATTCGAGTAGCAAACTCGCTCTGTTCAAAGACGATGGTAGTCGCTTGACTGACTTCATCTTCACGACAGGCACCTCCTTCGTTAATGGCTACGCCGTTGTTCGCAACGAGGACGAACAGTTTGGCGTCATTGATCATACCGGTAAAATGACTGTCGATTTCGGCACCTACGAGCGCATTTATGAACTTGGCGGCCTATTCGAAGTCAAGAGCGGCGACGATTCGAAGATTATAAAAGGTAACGGCGACGACGTCATCGAAGGTTACAAAGACTATAAGCGTAACTATGACGCTCCGTATGTCGCAGTTCAAACTGAGGACAAGAAATATACCCTCTATAACGCCTACGGCAACTCGGTCCTCGAGTTCGAGAGTGATACTGCTCCGACCTTTGAAACCCGCGACAAAAGAGTTGCTACGTCTATGGCCTATGACGGCCATCTCGTCCTTCTCGATAATTCCGCCCTCAAGGTTACGTTCAACGAAGAAACGGATATTCGCTACATTTTGTCAGACGTCTCGGTCAACAAACAAATCTTTGCCTTCATCAAAGAAGGCTACGAAGATCGTACGATGGCATACTACAAGGATGGCAAATTCTACGATCTCGACAAGAAATGCGGTTCAATCTACATCAATGATGACGAAAGTAACGAAAACCGCTACTTCCTAAGCTGTAAAAAAGACGACGGGACCTTCCTGATTCGCAACAATCAGATTACAGATATCCCAGTTAGCGACTATAGTAACCGCTATATTATCTACGACGAGAACCATTACGGTCGCTATGACAGCAAAGAAAGCAAATTCATCCTCTACGTGAATGGCGCAGAAAAGAAAACCATCAATTCCGGTTACACTCCGTCTGTCACGGCTAGCGGCTATTCCATCCGCGATTACCAGAACAAGATGATTGCACTCTACGACACTGATGGCGAAATCATCTACAAGCTCGATGGCATTACCTACGGCGACCTTTATGGCGCTGACGCAAATGGCAACATCATCGTCCGTGACCCACGCGAAGATAGCAGCGACTCTCGCAACTATCTCGTCAACAAAGATGGCAACGTTGTCTCGGAAAAATATGCTACTATCTCTCGCCGTGGCAAGTATTACACTGCCTATCGCTACGACACGAAGAAGTCTTATCTTCTCGGCAGCGACGGCCAGGTTATCGTCGAGGGCGATTATAGTGGCTTCGACTTCTATAAAAAGAACACGGTTGTCTTTGGCAGAAAAGACAAGCAGTATGACCTCATCGATATTGAGGGCAAGTCTGTCAAAGTTAGCGACAATGGTTCATTATCCTTCAACGAGAATGGCTACTTCTCGGTTACCGGCGATAATGAGACGAACTTCTATACGCTTTCTGGCAACAAATTCTATACTCAGTCGAAAGAGTAAAAGCCAAAAAATAACCCCCAACCCGGGGGTTATTTTTTATAGAAACGCTTTGTGATTTCTTCGAGTTTTTGTACGCCATTTTCGAGCAGGTAATAGTGGCGAATATAAAATACTAAGACTATTACCAACACCGCGCTGATTACTCCGCAGCCATTTGTCATGAGTTGACCCCAAATGTCTCTCGGCGCGTTAATAGCAAGAATGATATACATCGCAAAGAAAAGAATTGTGAATAGTGCGAAGAACATCGTAACGATAAGATGGACGAGTCGCTCGTGCTGGAATTGCTGAAGCATCATCTCGTGGTATTTGCGCGTCTCTTCTGTTGGATGTTCGGAGAGCTCTGTTGCTTCCTTAATGTATACTTTTAACTTCTTTTCCATAGATTATTTTTCCGTTTCTGGTTTTAGCGCGCGTTTTAGGATCCAGCCACTCTCGGTTAGATAATTATCAATTCCGGTTTCTTCATCGGCTTTGCCGGGTTTGTATTTTTTCGCTACGAGTGCTGAAGCCTCATCTTTGTTCGAGAATGACCAATATACCCAACTAATCTTTTTTTCGTTGAGATATTCTTTCCATCTCGTGAATGCTTCTTCGTAGAGTTTGCCGTCGCCGGTAGAGTCAGTTGCGCCACATTCGGTAACAAATAGCGCCAAGTTTTTCTCGCGGAAAGTGTCCATGCGCTTTCGGAGCGTAATATTATGCGACCCGGAATAGAAATGAAGGGCATAGGCTACATTTTCGAAATCGAGTGGTTCTTTGCCGACTGGTACGAGATCCTTGCTCCAGTCTGGCGTACCGACCACGATTAGTGCATTCGGCGCGTGCTCGCGAATTTTCGGAATCACTTCTTCTGCGTATGGCTTAATGTGATCTTTCCAGGTGATATCTTTGCCATTTGGCTCATTGCAAATTTCGTAAATCACATTTGGAGAGTCTGCGTATTTTGTGGAGACTTCGTCAAAAAACTCGAGGGCCTCTTTCTTGTAAGTTTGCGGGTTATTATCATTCAAAATATGCCAGTCAATAATTGCGTACATATCAAGCTCAACCGCGGCATCTACTAATTCGTAGAGTTTTTCTTTGAGCCCAGGATTTCCAACATAGCCGCCGTCGTCTGGATTTACATACATCGCAACGCGGAAAAGATTTATGCCAAACTCGTCTTTTAGCTCGCGAATACTCGTCGCATTATATAGGCTGCTATACCACTGAATGCCGTGCGTGCTAATCCCGGTAAGCTGGACTTCTTCGCCGTGTTGGTTGATGATGCGTGAGCCATCTACGCGGAGCTGCCCATTATAAGAAGCGGTCGTTTTATCTACTGGCGGCCTAGTCATGAAAAAGATTATCCCTCCTCCGATAGCTAATGCTAATAAAATGAGAATAATTATCGGGATAACGATTTTTTTCTTTTTGCTCATGAGCCTCTCTTGAGCAAACCGAGGTAAGACTTAATACCATAGTGCTTGACTGTATTTGGCTTGAAGTTTTTGTATTGGCGGCTGCGACGGAAATCAAATAGTAGCGCGAAGAGTAAATAGAGAGTATTTACGCCCATCCAGATGATTGGAATGAGATATAGGTTGATGCCAGTGCTTTGGACGCGAATTGAGGCTATAACAATACCTGCGATGTTTGCGCCGAATAGTAGTAGGTGCGAAATGATAAGACGCAAATCGCCGCCACGCTTTTTATTGTTGTTGCCTTTTGGCGTAACGCTAAACTTCTTACTAGAAATGCCAATGAGCTCGCCGAGAATTACGATTGCCATGTATGGTGCCTGGATGATTTCGTAAATCTTGGACCAAGTCGAAGACTTGTAGCCGCGCTCGAGCCAGTCGATGACGAAGCGCTTGAGAAGATACTGCGTAAAGAAGATAATAGAGAACACTACGAGATCGCCCTGAATTGCAATGATGCCGAAGAATGCGAAGAGCAACGGCAGAATCATGTAAAGCATACGTTTTAGACCGAAGCACCAATAGTTAATCGCGACGAAATAATCCAATCTCTGGCTGAGTTTAAGGCCTTTGAAGCGGAAAATGCCGTAAGCCTTTGCGGTCTGGATACAACCGCGGCCCCAACGGGAGCGCTGCTTAAGGAAGGCTGGAACGCTATTTACGCTTTCACCGTGAGCAATGACGTCATCGATTGCGATGCCGCGGAAGCCCTTGCGCTCGATGAGCATACCGGTCGCAACATCCTCGGCGATGGTTGCCTGCGCAAAGCCACCCGCTTTTTTGAGAGCCGTGCGCGAGAGCACACAGTTCGTACCACACATAATGACTGAGTTGGTCTTATTACGTGCAATCTGAATGTAGTGGTAGAAATAATCCTGTTCAAATGGCGTCTGCTTACTAAGTCTTGCCTGGAATATATCTGGGTTTTTGAAGCTCTGTGGTGCCTGAACGAAGCCAACCTTCTCGTCATCATGGAAGAATGGCACAGTCTTTAAGAGAAAGTCTGGTGTTGGGCGCATGTCCGCGTCAAAGATTGCAACGTATGGGGAATTAGTGACTTTTAGCGCATGATTGTAGTTGCCGGCTTTTGCGAAGTTATTATTGTCGCGCATAATATGTTCTGCGCCATATTTTTTTGCGAGCTTTTTGAGGCTATCGCGGTGGCCATCATCGCAAAGGTAAATGTGTACTTTCTTTTTGCTCGGATATTTCATTTTCGAGCAAGCCTCAAGCGTCTTTGCAAGCAAATCTTCGTCCTCGTTGTAGGTTGCAACGAAAACATCGACGTCAGGGAAGTCTTCGTCCTTGATCTTCGGTGCCTTTGGCGAAACTTTGTCTGGTCGGAGCACATGCCAGAAGTATACGCCGAACTCAAGCGCCTCGATGAGCTCAACAAAAATAACGATGAGACCGAATATAATATCGATCGCATAGAGATTAAATGGCATTGTGAAGGCGAGACGGTATCCGATATATACGACAGTCGCAGCCAACGAAATAAGATAGACTAGAAACTTCAAAAATTTGACCATAATAATATAATTATACGACATCAAACAGAATAGGCGTATTCTTTCGAAATAAAAAGCTAAAAATGCGCCGTGCTATAATTTAGTACATGGAACAAGAGAGGTCTGTAAAGAAAAAACGTTTTGATAAAAAGTTATTATTGCTACCTGTTGCGGCTGTTGTTGTTGCCGGCGTGGTACTTGGTCTGCTTTTCTTAATTAATGGTGACGGTGAAGACCACACCGTTTATGATTCGGATGCATTTTTTATTCGTGAGACCGGCTCGACCAGTTCGAACTATGCGCTTTTCAATAAAAAAGGCGAAAAGAAAACGGATTTTATTTTCAAATCCGCCAGCGCCTTCGTGAATGGCTACGCACTCGTTCGCAATGCCGAGAATCAATACGGCATTATCAACCAAGACGGTAATATGACCGTGGATTTCGGCAAGCATGAAGATCTCGAAACGCGCGGCGGCCTGTTTGAAGCAACCGACGGGACCGAGCACTCCATTATTAACGGCAATGGCGATGTTATTATTACTAATTATGTCAGCACGATAGAGGCAACGGGCGCACCGTATGTTGCCGTCGAAACCGAATCGCATAAGTACTCGGTATATAACGCTACTGGCGGCAAGGTTCTAGACTTTAAGAGCGAGAATCGCCCAGTGTTTAATACTTATAATAAAAAGTTAGCAACATCGATGAGCTATGATGGCCACATCGCGCTATTTGATAACAAAAAACTAAGTGTAATAAAGGATCAAGAAACAAATACTTCTTATCGTCTCAGTGCTACTTCAGAAGATATGAAAACCATCGTTCTTCGAGGCGCGAATGGCGACAGGAGTGTTTGGGCGGTGTTGAAAGACGGCAAGTTCAAAGAGTATGGCGAGGAATGCACCACGGTTGCGCTGACCGACAACACTAGCTCCGTTTCGGATTTTAAGTACCTTACTTGTACGAGAGATGATGGCGTCTTCCTCATTCGCGGGACTGATGTTTCGGATATTAATTTAGCTGAAGAAAATAATCGCGCAGTTGTCTTTGATGAAAAACATTACGCGCGCTTCAATAGTCAGGACAATAAGGTAACGATTTATGCCGATAATTCCGAAAAGCTTTCGGTCGACGCCGACGCGCTTCCGGTCGTTCGCAGCAAAGGCTACTTCGTGATAAATAGCAAAGGAAAACGCTCGGCTCTCTACGATCTCGAAGGTAAACAGCTCTATGAGCTAGGTTCCGCTCGTGGCAGTCTCAATGGTCTCGATGGCAATGAGCGCATCATCGTAAATGACCCATCCTCCGGTAGTATCAACGAGTATTATTATCTCGTCGACAAAGATGGCAAAACTATTTCGAAAAAGTACAGTTCGATTACGAGAAACGGTGAATACTACTCTGCCTTTGATAGCGTCAACAAAACCGCTGATCTTCTCGACAAGGATGGCAACGTAATTGTCTCCGGCAACTACACCGCTTTCAAATTCTACCGCGACGGCAAACTTGTCTTTGGCCAAATTGCGACTAATAAATATGATCTTATTGACGTCAAAGGCAAGAGCATCAAACAATCGCTCGAAGGTCAATTATCAAGCGGCAAAGACGAATACTTTAGCATCAAAACCGATGCCGAAACCGTCTACTATACAATAAAAGGCAAAGATTTTTATCACCAGGGCAAATAGCTAATTTCGCGCCCCATCCTCTCTGTTTTTTATGCTATACTATATCTAGTATGTTAGATATTAATTACATCCGTGCGAATCGCCAGAAAGTCGAGGATGCAATCCGCAACAAAGCCTACGAGATTGATCTCGACGAGATTTTGAAGCTCGACGATGCTCGTAAGGATCTATCCAGAGAAATCGATGCTCTCCGTCAGGAGCGCAATCAAATTTCCGCCCAGATGAAGGGCGGTAAACCAGCCCCAGAATTAATTGAGCAGGGCAAGGCTTTGAAGGCTCAACTGGCTGAAAAAGAGCCAAAACTCGCTGAAATCGAGGCAGAGTATATTGCGAAGCTCAAGACCGTTCCGAATGTCCCAGAAGACGACGTTCCAGTCGGCCTTTCCGAAGATGATAACCAGGTCGCCGAGGTCTGTGGCGAAATCCCAGAAATCAAAGACCCAAAGAACCATGCCGAGATTGCCGCTGCTCGTGACTGGCTCGACAAGGAGCGTGCCGCGAAGATTGCTGGCGCTCGTTTTGCCTACATCAAGGGAGACATGGTTAAGCTTCAGATGGCTATTGTAAACTTCGTGATGAATAGCTTGACTAACGAAAAAGTCATCAAAGAGATCATCGACAAAGCTGGTCTTACCGGCAAGATTTCCGAAAAGCCATTTACGATTGTTCTTCCTCCACTCATGCTCCGTACCGAGGTTTATGATGCGATGGATCGCCTCGAGCCACGCGAAGATCGCTACAAGATTGAAGGTCAGGAACTCTGGCTCCAGGGCAGTGCCGAGCACGTTTTAGGTTCGATGCATATGGGCGAAATCTTTGAAGAAAAAGAACTACCTATCCGCTATCTCGGCTATGCAACTAGCTTCCGCGAAGAGGCTGGTACTTATGGCAAGGATATGGAAGGCATCTTCCGCATGCACCAGTTCGACAAACTCGAGATAGAAAGCTTCTCGACTAAGGATACTTCCCGTGCCGAGCACGAATTCTTCGTCGCTATTCAGCGCTGGCTCGTCGAGCAGCTCGAGCTTCCTTATCGCGTGATTCGCAAGTGTACTTTTGATATCGGTAAGCCTGATGCTCGCGGTATCGATATCGAGGTTTGGCTCCCAGGCCAGGGTAAGTATCGTGAAACCCATACCGCTGACTATATGACCGATTATCAGTCTCGCCGTCTTCAAACTCGCGTCCGCCGCGACAGTGGCGACCTTGAACTCGTCCATACGAACGATGCAACTGCATTTGCACTCGGTCGCATTATGATTGCTATTATCGAAAACTATCAGAACCCGGATTGCACCGTACGCGTTCCGAAGGTTTTGCAAAAATATTTAGATGGAAAGGAGAATATCTAAATGATCGACAATATCGAAATTAGTGGCTCTAACTACAAGGTAGAAGAGGGCTTCAAAAAATATGTCATTAAGCGCATCGGTAAGCTCGATCGTCATCTTCCACGCAACAACCGCAAAGACGTTGTTGTGAAAGTTGTCGTTTCTGAAGTTGACCGTGCTCATGGCAATAAGTATGAAATCTCCATTTCCATGGATATCCCAGGCGGCAAGGTGCTCGCCGCAAAGGACCAGGCCTCTAACGTTTATGCTGGCATCGATATCCTCGAAGCTAAGCTCGACGGTCAGATTCGCCGCTTTAAGACTGAGAAAACTAATTATGACAAGAAAGGATTCCTTAAGCGCTTTTTGAAGAAGTAGGCTGTGGTATACTGGAACAATGAAAGAGAGGAAGTCAGATAAGAAAAGGGTGGAAAAAGTAGCCAAACCAGCCAAGGTCAAAGAGACCAAGGTCAAGAAGGCTCCAAAAACCAAAAAACCTACCGACAAACTTGCCGATAAGACCGCAACGACTAAAGTTTTGCAGCATATTTTCGGTGATGCACAGAAGAAAACTCTCCATCGTTTGAAAAAGCGTGTTGTCGAGATTAATAAGCTCAGCAACAAGTATGCCAAGATGGATAAAAAAGAGCTTGCAGCTCAGACCGAGAAGCTAAAAGCTCGTTTCGATAAGCTCAACAAGCAGGCTCAGGCCGAAAAAGCCGTTGAGAAAGTCAAGGGCAAGAACGTCAAGAAAGCCGACAAAAAAGCTCCAAAGAAAATTGACAAGAAGGCTCGCATCGCAGCTGATAATAAGGTGCTCGACCAGATTTTGCCAGAGGCATTCGCGCTCGTCCGCGAGGCTAGCGATCGCATTTTGAAGCTTCGTCCATTTGACGTCCAGCTTATCGGTGGTATCGTTCTTCACGAAGGCAACGTGGCTGAGATGAAGACTGGTGAAGGTAAAACACTCGTTGCTACTTTGCCGGCATATCTTAATGCTTTAACTGGTCGCGGTGTCCATATTGTGACCGTTAACGATTATCTTGCTCAGCGTGACGCTGGCTGGATGGGCGAACTCTACGACTTCCTCGGCCTATCTGTCGGTGTTATCATCAACGAAGCAAGCTTCCGCTACAACAAGGCTTATGAAAATGAGGATCACGATGATCCGCGCATGCGCCATCTCGAGCCATGCACCCGCAAGGAAGCATATCTTTGCGACATTACCTACGGTACGAATAATGAATTTGGCTTCGATTATCTCCGCGACAACATGGTGAAAGACGCCGAATATCTCCGTCAGCGCGAACTCAACTTCGCAATCGTCGACGAGGTCGACTCTATCTTGATTGATGAGGCTCGTACTCCACTTATTATTTCTGCCCCAGCCGCCGACAACCCAGAGAGCTATTATCAGTTCGCCAAGGTTTGCGCTCAGCTCGCTGACGAAGACTACATTGTCGATGAAAAGCGCCGCACGGTTTCATTGACTGACGCTGGCGTTGATAAGGTTCAGAAGATTCTTGGCGTAGAAACTCTCTACAGCACCGAGAATACTCGCATTGTTTACCACCTTGAGCAGGCTCTCCGCGCAGAGACTCTCTTCAAGCGCGACAAGGATTACGTCGTTACGAACTCTGGCGAAGTTATGATCGTCGATGAGCATACCGGTCGTCTCATGCACGGTCGCCGCTACAATGAAGGTCTTCACCAGGCAATCGAGGCTAAGGAAGGTGTCCAGGTTCGCGAAGAATCTACGACTCTTGCTACGATTTCCTTCCAGAATTTCTTCCGTCTCTACAACAAGCTTTCCGGTATGACAGGTACGGCATTTACTGAGGCTGAGGAGTTCCAGCAGATTTACGCCCTCGACGTGATTCAGATTCCACCAAACAAGCCGATTATTCGTGTCGATAAGGACGACTTGATTTATCGCACCGAAGCCGCAAAGCTTAAGGCTATCGCTGACGAAATCAAGGCCTTCCATGCGAAGGGCCAGCCAGTGCTCGTCGGTTCTGATTCTATCGCGAACAACGAACGCATTGCTGCTTACCTCGAAAAAGAAGGTGTTCCGTTTGAAATTTTGAACGCAAAGAACAACGAGCGCGAGGCTGCGATTATTGCCAAGGCTGGCGAAAAGGGTGCAGTCACCCTCGCAACCAACATGGCAGGTCGTGGTACCGATATTAAGCTTGGCAAGGGCGTCGTCGAACTCGGCGGTCTCGCCGTGATTGGCACCGCTCGTCATGATTCTCGCCGCGTTGATAACCAGCTCCGTGGTCGTGGTGGCCGCCAGGGCGATCCAGGTACTACTCAGTTCTTCGTATCTTGCGAAGACGACCTCATGCGCATCTTCCAGGGCGACCGCATCGCTATGATTATGAAGCGCCTCGGCGTTGACGATGATATGCCGCTTAGAAATCGCATGGTCAGTAAAACTCTTGAGTCTGCCCAGAAGCGCATCGAAGGCTTCAACTTCGACTCCCGCAAAAACGTCGTCCAGTACGATAACGTTATTAACCGCCACCGCAAGGTTGTTTATACGATGCGTCGCAAGATTCTCGACGGTGACAATATCCGCCCAGAAATCACCCGCCTTTATAAGGACGAAATTGCCGAGCTTGTTCAATTTAGCTCTCGTGTAAATAAGAAATTCGTCGAAAACTTCAAGGCCGTTTTCGATCTCGATGAGGATCTCGTTGAATCGATTGGCCTCATGCGCCGCGAAAAAGACCGCAACAAACTCGCTGTCGCCGCAATTGAAGAAATGTATCGCGACAAGGAACTCGAGTTTGGCGAAGACACTATGCGCAAGATTGAGCGCGAAGTTTACCTCAACGTTCTCGATACTCTCTGGATGCAGCATCTCGAAAATATGCAGCATCTCCGCGAAGGTATCCACTGGCGCAGTGTTGGCCAGCGCGATCCACTCGTCGAATATCGTTCCGAATCCCAGAAGCTCTTTGATGGTCTCCAGCGCGCACTTCGCGAGGAAGTCATGAAGATTCTTCTCTCGCTCCGCTTGCAAGAAGTTGCCGAAGTTTCCGATGACAAGTATGACACCGAGCTTACCAAGATGGCTGAGAATGCCACCGAGAAGGGCGTCAACGAAATTTCTGCTGGCGTCAAGAATATGGATGACGAATTTGCAAAGGATGAACATGGTGTAGGCAAAGCCGCCGAACATCAGTCTAACGTCGGCAATAGCAAGAAGGGCTCCGGCGCTAATGCTAACCGCAATGCAAAACGCAACGCCGCTAGAAAGTCCAAGAAGCAAGCTCGCCAGAACAAGAAAAAAGGTCGTAGATAATTGAAACACTTAGTTGAAGAAGTAAAGCTCAAATCTGGTGGGCGGGGGCTTTTGATTGATGCGCCAGAATCGCCGGTTCTCAATATCCGGATTATTTTCCGTGCCGGCAACCGCTTCGTTAAAAATCCTGAGATTTATGAGGTCGCTCATCTCATGGAGCACATGGCCTTCGGTCGCAACGCCGAGTATCGCGACGAGCAGGCCTACGAAGCTGAGTTTACGAAAAACGGCGCGTATCATAACGCCTGGACTTCGGATTATTTCATCTGCTACGAGACCGAATGTGCCGACTTTGAATGGGAACGTATTTTGGGTCTTCAGGAACTTGCTGTTGCAAAGCCACGCTTCTGCGAAGAGGAGCTAGCCTCGGAAAAGGGCAATGTCCGCTCCGAGCTTACCGGCTACCAGAACGATTATTCGCGCCTGATTTGGCCGAAGCTTCAGCAATCTCTGGGCGAGAATGTCCTAACTTATGGCGAGCGCCTCAAGACAATCAGCGGCATCGAGCTAAGAGACATTCGCGACCATCATCATCGAACCCATACTGCAAATAATATGCAGTTCATTATCACCGGAAACCTTCACGGTCGCAAGCGCAAGATTATTAATATGCTCGAAAACTGGGATTTGAAGCCAGGCGAGAAATTTGAGATCCCGCATTCCGATTATCAAGCTACCGACCCAGTTGTTATTCGCCGCAAAGATGCCAGCAATATGTGCTTCGGCTTCTCATTTGTCCTAAATCGTCCACTCGAGCCATCGGAGCAATACGCGATGGGCTGCCTCAACCACATCTTGAACGGTACGATGAGCAGCAAGATTTTCGGCAAAGCCCGCAAAAAGGGCATTGTCTACGGCATGGGCTCGCAGACCGAATCGGATCGCTGGTCCAGTACTTGGGATTTCGACGGGGAAGTGAACTCTGAAAATGCCACCGACCTCTTCGATCTCATCGCGGTCGAACTCGGTAAGGTCATTAACGGTGATATTAGTGAAAAAGACATTGCTGCCGCGAAGAGTTATGCACTTGGTCGCCAGCAGATGCTCGCTCAAACTGCCGAGCAAATCAGCAATTATTATCTCAAAGACTATATTACGACCGGCCGCTACGAGCCGATGGCGGAAGCTGCCAAAATGGTCGAGAATATCGACAAGAGTTCCATTGTCCAGCTCGCACGCCTCTTCATGCAATCGGGTATTTCTGGCCTCGCGACTGTCGGCACCATCAATAAAGCAGAACTCGACGAGCTCTGGAATCGCATTCTCGAGACAGTATAAAAAATGCCCCGTCGAATTCTCGGCGGGGCGGATGTTCGGTCGAGTTATTAACCGATGATTGCTGCGCACGCAGCGGCTACAAACTCGACTGCGAACAGCACGGCGGAAGCTAAATACAAATTTTTAGCTAATTTGGTGGCGTTGTTGTCCTGTTTTTGGAATGGGGACGCGTCATCAGTGTCGTGCATATCATTCATACCTCCTTTCCCCAGGTATTGAAGATTATCTTCTCATTATATCATACATAAGCGGAATAGTCAAGTATTACAGGGGTGAAGCTTAGAATTCGATGATATATGGATCGGCTTTGGTGCCAAGGCCGGACGAAACTTTTGCGCCGGCTTTCAGCGAGACTACCGGGCGAGCTCCGTCAATCGTACCAGTCCAGAGATTGGTTAGCTTGTATGCGTCAATCTCAGACATCCATGCAGAATTATAGTTGTAGAACGCAGGAGAGAGCGTCCACATATCGTGCGTTCCAAGGTAATCTTCCGTAGACTCGTCGGTGTATGGCTTACCAGCCATGGTGATTTCATCGGAAGTAAGTGTGCCGACTTTGTGCGCGAGCTTACCGTTGCCGTTCACGGTGTCGGACTTCGTGAATGAATCGTTCTTCGATGGGCATTCGAGAATCGGCGTGACTGTGTTTTCCGAGTTCTTGATCGCATTGCGGACATAACCGCCGAAGTAGTTATAAGGATAGGAATCGTCATTCGCATCGCTATCCTCGCCAGCAAGGGCGCCCTTCGTAATGCTACGGTCATTACAGTAGACGGCATCCTCGAGCTGGTCTTCTTGCTCGGCCGTGATAAATTCCCCAAACCAAGTCTCGATGTTAGTCTTGAGCGCCGAGTTATTTTCGTTCGCGAACATCGCGGCCTTCAGATCCTCAATATCGTCATAACCATCGAGGTGCAGGTAATAAATGTTATCCGGTTGGCGCCAGTACTTGTACATATAGATATAGCCAATATCCTCGTTCGAGCAACTGCTTTCGCCAGTTCGACAGAAATAATGATAGCGTGTAGCAGCCTCCTCCTTTAAATCTTCCCATGAGCCAGTAATTGATTGACCTTCGCTCGTATCGAGAGTATAAGTGTTGCCGTCACGCGTGACCTTATTCGAGAAAACGAAACTATAAATAAATACATTCGGATAGGTATAATAAATGTCAGGCTCAATTCGCTCCCCGTACATATAGCCGACATCGGCAGGGGATGAGTCGTGCGAGTCTGGCGCGTAATCCGCATAATCTTGCCAGGTCCAATCGGCGGCGCCGCTCTGAGACAAACCGCACTGCTTCGTGCCGTCAACGTCGAAAGTTACGCCGGCATAGACCATCTTTACGCCGCCAGTATAGGTCGTGCGTACTAGCCTCCAACACTGGTTTGCCCAGATGGCGACGTTGTTGTCGATGGTGCCGCGGTAATAATAAATATCATTACCATGCTCGGTGAATTTGTTCACGCCGTTGCCATTCCGTATACTTGGGTCGTCCGAAATCTGCGCCTTCCGCGCGAAATCAATCTGGTACGGATCGTTCGCTTGCTTCGCGATGATATTGCGGAGCAATTGCCAATCGTCGACCGCGTCTTCCTGAATCGTCTCGCCGGTAATCTTTAGATGGTATTTTGCGCCAGAGTATTCATTGTCTGGCATCACGCAGTTTGTACCAGTTGCGGTTGTCGTGCAAATTTCGTCATTACCAAAGTCAGCTTCGCAGTTTAACACGACCTTCTCGAACAGGGAATTTGTAGATTCGCCCGGCGCGAGCGCGTATTTATAGTAATAATATCCGTTATCTTTTAGCTCCCAGTCATCCAAATTTTGGAGCACGACATTGACGAGCTTAACATCGTTCTGGGTCAGTGGCAAATCTGCCGTGTCTGCCGCATTGCGCCAAACCTCGTCGTACTTGACGCGTACGCGGACATTTCTGTTGCCTTCGTTCTTGACGGTAAAAGTCTTCGCCGTCTCTTCGCATGGCTGCCAATTAGTCGGCGAGGTGAATTGCTCAGAATAAGTCGCACTATAAGTCGCGTTTATGTTGAAATTATTAGCTATGATTGACTGATCTTTGTTATAGGCAATGGTCAGACCAACCGCCAAAGCCACAAGGCACAAAACGCCACCAAACATGAGCGTCTTCTTGTTTTTGAGTTTTCTCATCTATTTATTTTGACCTATTTACTCTATTATTTAAACATAAGCATCATCTGCCTGTCAATGTTGGGACAAAAATACCGACCGCGAAGGTCGGTATTTCTGAATCTTTTGAACGGTTTTAGGCTTTGAGTTCTTTGCCACTAAGCTTGTTTGCAAAGTCGGAAAGGTAGAAGCCGAGCACGCCACCAATCACTGGGAAGATGACGTAAGTAACTAGCATTGGCCAGAGCTGACCCATGAGCGCGTCGAAGCCTTCGGCGCCGGATGGGAGTAAGCCGTACATAAATGCGACCGCTGGGTTAAAGACGAACACATTATCTTGCTGAATGCCGAGGAACTGGCCGGTCATCACTACTGCAAAGAGCATAGCGAGGAAAACGCCGCTCGCAACAACTGCTGCGAAGGTGAATGCGCCACGCTTGAACTCGAGTGCGCGAGCGAAGAAGAACGCAATGATGATTGCGCCGATGAACTCCATCAACGTGATTGCCCAGAAGAAGCTGTAGTTTTCTGCAATATGGTTGACATCTGCAGCAGCTGTGAGCGTTGGGAGTAACACGGTTTCTTCGGTGATGTTACCGCTCGCGATACCTTGGTTATAGAAGTAGCTGATGAGCATGAAGCCGAGCCATGCGCCGAGGAGCTGTGCGATGATATAAAGCACACCACGGATTGCGGAGACACGACGGCTAGCCATCATACCAGCGGTAATGATTGGGTTAATATGAGCACCAGAGAGTGCGAAGACCGCAGCAGTGATGCCGATATAAGCGAAAATCAAGTAGAGTGGGTTGAAGAGACCGAGCGTCAAAGCGACGGCGGTAACGAGGCCCGTACCTACGATTTCACCAATCAAAGCGCCAATAATCTTGGTATCTTTGAAGATTGTTAGAATGTTTTCGTTTGGATCGCCCTTACGAGCAAAGAATTCCTTGACCGGATTTTTCTTCTCGGAGACGATCTTGGTTTTTACTGCGCCCACCTTTGTCGCCTTGACTGCGGCTGCCTTTGGAGCAACCTTGGCCTTGGCTGTAGTTTTCGACTTCGGAGCCGGCTTCTTTGCTGCAACTTTCTTGGCAGCAGGCTTCTTGGTCGACTTGGCTTTAGTTGTAGCCATTACACCTCCTTTTAATGTATATGAATCTATTATAGCATATTCGGATTGTGCTATACTAATACGGTAATTAAGGAGGAATCGTGGGGATTTTAGTAGAGAAAGACGAAGAACGTAGCAAACTAGGCGAGCGCATTAGTTCGGATTTGCGTGAGCGCGCCGAGAAAACCTCGCAGCGCGATGATCCAGATTTTGTCGAGCAGTCCGAATATTTGAAAAACATGCAAAAAACCAATCGCTTTAGCTGGTTCTGGTTCATCCTCGTCGCTCTTGCTGCGATTTCGCTCGTCATCATTTTCGTGATTCACTAAGACTATTGAATTCGCCCGCAAAAATAGCTGCGGGCGTTTTTTTATCTCTGATAATATGGTAGAATATATCTATTATGGCCACATTACAGGAACTAAAAAATGAGCTAAAGGCACTTGGTGCTGAATATGCGAAAATCAAGGACCTGCCGGCCGACCAACGTGCAGATTTTGGCAAAAAAATTAACGAACGCAAAAATCAACTAAACGCCGAAATCGCAGCCGCCGAGGCCGCTGCCGAACAGGAAGATGTCGCGCCACTCGATATTAGCGCGCCATGTGATATTAACGGGCAGATGCCAGAGTTTTTGACGGCAGACCAGGGCAGCCAGCATCCATTGATGACTGAGCTCGACCGCGTCATCGCGATTTATCAGAGCATGGGTTTCGACATTCTCGAATCCGTCCAGCTCGATGACGAATACCACATGTTTGACAGCCTCAACTTTGCGAAGGGCCATCCCGCACGTGATGGTTACGATACCTTCCGCACCGAAGAAGGCTTTATTCCGCCAGCTCACACTAGCACGATGCAAAATCGCGCTCTCAAAATGAACGCTCATAAGCTCAAAGAGGGCAAGGCCATCGCCGTCGCCATCCCAGGCCGCGTCTATCGCAACGAAGATGTCGACGCTACTCACGAACACACTTTCTATCAGTGTGAAGGCGTCTATGTTTCCGAGGACTGCACGCTCGGCAACATGCTCGCCATTCTTCGCGAATTCTTCGAAAAATATTACGACCAGAAGTTAAATATTAAGACTCAGCCTGGTTACTTCCCATTCACTGAACCGAGCCTCGAGTTCCTCATTGAAAAACCTGCCTCCCTCGGTGGCAAAGGCGATGGTTGGCTCGAAATGCTCGGTTGCGGCATGATTCATCCGAACGTTCTGAAGGCTGCCGGCATCGACCCGACCAAGTACCAAGGCTTCGCATGGGGCGGCGGTATCGATCGTCTCGTCATGCTTCGCTATGGCCTTACCGACATTCGCAACTTCGAAGCAGCCAAACTTAATTTCTTGAAGGAGTTCGCATGTTAGTTTCTCTTAATTGGCTAAAGCAAGGCCTCGACAAAATCACGATTAGCGATGAAGAGCTCGTCAAGCTTATTGGCGCTCGCCTCGTTGAGGTCGAGGGTGTTATTG
>Ga0310690_10005036_pt1 | contig 18263 bp, 13 predicted proteins | sample AusTroGonzalo_MG_2_FD_207661 | JGI IMG/M metagenome (GOLD analysis project Ga0310690, IMG submission 207661) | Bovine rumen microbial communities from tropical cattle in Woodstock, Queensland, Australia - Gonzalo_04 (v2) (version 2) | ecosystem: Host-associated > Mammals > Digestive system >...
ACCGCATCGTCCTCAGGAACTGCGGCGTGATCGACCCCGAGAAGATCGAGGACTACATCGCGCGCGACGGCTACAAGGCGATCGAGAAGGTGCTCTTCGAGATGACGCCCGAGCAGGTCGTCGACGAGATGCTCAAGTCGGGCCTGCGCGGCCGCGGCGGCGCGGGCTTCCCGACCGGCATGAAGTGGAAGTTCGCGCAGCAGCAGCCCAAGGGCCAGAAGTACATGGTCTGCAACGCGGACGAGGGCGACCCGGGCGCGTACATGGACCGTTCCACGCTCGAGGGCGACCCCCACTCGATCCTCGAGGCGATGACGATCGCGGGCTACGCGATCGGCGCGTCGAAGGGCTTCATCTACATCCGCGCGGAGTACCCGCTCGCCATCCACCGCCTCGAGGTCGCGATCGCCCAGGCGCGCGAGCTCGGGCTCCTCGGCGACGACATCCTCGGGTCGGGCTTCTCGTTCGACATCGAGCTCCGCTTCGGCGCGGGCGCGTTCGTCTGCGGCGAGGAGACGGCGCTCCTCCAGTCGATCGAGGGCAACCGCGGCATGCCGAAGCCCCGTCCGCCGTTCCCGGCCGTGAAGGGCCTCTGGGGGCGTCCGACGGTCATCAACAACGTCGAGACGCTCGCGAACGTCCCCGTCATCATCAACAAGGGCGCGGACTGGTTCTCGAAGATCGGCACGGCGACGACGAAGGGCACGAAGGTCTTCGCGCTCACGGGCAAGGTGAACAACTCGGGCCTCATCGAGGTCCCGATGGGCACGACGCTCCGCGAGATCATCTTCGACATCGGCGGCGGCATCCGCGGCGGCCACCAGTTCAAGGCGGCGCAGACGGGCGGCCCCTCGGGCGGCATCATCCCGCCGCAGTTCCTCGACACGCCGATCGACTACGAGTCGCTCGCGAAGATCGGCTCGATCATGGGCTCGGGCGGCCTCATCGTCATGGACGAGACGGACTGCGTCGTGGACATCGCGAAGTTCTACCTCGACTTCACGGTCGACGAGAGCTGCGGAAAGTGCGCGCCGTGCCGCATCGGCGGCAGGAAGCTGCTCAACTACCTGCAGAAGATCACCGACGGGCGCGGCACCGAGCAGGACATCAAGGACATGGAGGCGATCTGCGACGCGATGAACAAGGCGTCGCTCTGCGGCCTCGGCCAGACGGCCTCCAACCCCGTCCGCTCGACGCTCCGCTACTTCATGGACGAGTACATGGAGCACATCAGGGACAGGAAGTGCCGTTCGGGCAAGTGCTCGAAGCTCGTCCAGTACAGGATCGACCCGGCGAAGTGCAAGGGCTGCACGATGTGCGCCCGCAAGTGCCCGGCGGGCGCGATCTCGGGTACCGTCAAGAATCCGCACGTCATCGATCCGGCGAAGTGCGTCAAGTGCGGCGCCTGCGAGGCGACGTGCAAGTTCGGCGCGATCTCCCATGGGTGATGAGGAACGGACGGGGATGCCACCCATCCCCGAACCCCTTGAAAAGGAAAGGAAAGCTTTGCTATGGAAACTGAAATGATCACCCTTGAGATCAACGGCAGGTCCGTCACGGTCCCGAAGGGCACGTCGATCCTCAACGCGGCCAAGGCCGCGCACGTCAAGATCCCGACGCTCTGCTACCACCCCGACCTGAAGCCGGGCGCGAGCTGCGGCATCTGCGTCGTCCGGCAGCTCGTGCCGAGCCGCAACCCGGCCGACAACGGCAAGCTCGTGCCGAGCCCGAAGATGCTCCGCGCGTGCTGCACCGAGGCGACGGCGGGGATGCACATCCTCACCCACGACCCCGACATCGTGCAGGTGCGCCGCACGGTCCTCGAGCTCGTCCTCGCGAACCACCCGAACGACTGCCTCCAGTGCCCGCGCTCGGGCAACTGCGAGCTCCAGGCGCTCGCCGCGGACTTCGGCATCCGCGAGGTCCCGTTCCCTCGCGAGGTCATCCACCACGAGCCGGACACGTCGACGCCCTCGATCGTGCTCAACCCCGACAAGTGCATCAAGTGCGGGCGCTGCGCGGAGGTCTGCCAGGAGATGCAGAACGTCTGGGCCCTCGAGTTCATCGGCCGCGGCGAGAAGACCGTCATGGCCCCGGCCGCGGGCGTCAAGCTCATGGAGTCGCCGTGCATCAAGTGCGGGCAGTGCTCCGCGCACTGCCCGGTCGGCGCGATCTACGAGAACGACGAGACCGCGAAGGTCTGGGCGGCGCTGCGCGACCCCGAGAAGACCTGCCTCGTTCAGATCGCCCCGGCCGTGCGCGTCGCGCTCGGCGAGGCGTTCGGCATGGAGCCGGGCTCGCTCACGACGGGCAAGATCTACGCGGCGCTCAAGATGCTCGGGTTCGACAGGGTGTTCGACACGAACTTCTCCGCCGACGTCACGATCATGGAGGAGGGCACCGAGTTCATCAAGCGCTTCACCGAGGGCGGGCAGCTCCCGCTCCTCACCAGCTGCTGCCCCGCGTGGACGGACTGGATGGAGAAGTACGCGCCCGACTTCACCGAGAACTTCTCGACCGCCAAGTCGCCGCAGCAGATGCTCTCCGCGCTCTGCAAGTCCTACTGGGCGGAGAAGAACGGCGTCGACCACACCAAGGTCCACGTCACGTCGGTCATGCCCTGCACGGCGAAGAAGTACGAGATCAGCCGCGACGAGAACATGTCCGCCACCGGCACGCAGGACACGGACGTCGTGCTCACCACGCGCGAGCTCGCCCGCATGATCAAGGCGGCCGGCATCGACTTCGACTCGCTTCCCGACGAGAAGGCCGACGACCTGCTCGGCGCCTACACGGGCGCGGGCACGATCTTCGGCGTCACGGGCGGCGTCATGGAGGCCGCGCTCCGCACGGCGTACTGCCTCATCACCGGCGAGGCGCAGCCCCCGAGCATCGACTTCCAGGCGGTGCGCGGCATGGAGGGCGTCAAGACCGCGACGATCGACATCAAGGGCACGAAGGTGAACATCGCCGTCGCGCACCAGATGGGCAACGTCGAGAAGGTGCTGGACATGATCCGCGAGGACCGCAGGAACGGCGTCAAGCCGCGCTTCGACTTCATCGAGGTCATGGCGTGCCGCGGCGGCTGCGTCGGCGGCGGCGGGCAGCCCTGCCTCGCGACGGACGCGATCCGCGCGCAGCGCACGGCCGGCCTCTACACCGACGACGAGAAGTGCACGCTCCGCATGTCCCACCTCAACCCCGAGGTCCAGGCCCTCTACAAGGACTACCTCGGCAAGACGGGCGCGCAGGGCGGCGAGAAGGCGCACCACCTCCTCCACACGAAGTACTACAAGGGGGACGTCTACAGGTTCGCCAAGTGACGCCGCGGCGGCGCAGGCGCCGCACGGCGGAGAAAAGGGGGCCGGCCGACAGCCGGCCCCCCTTTTTTTCCCTGCTGCGCCACTTTCGTCCGATTTTTTTCATTTCCCCATTGACGCACGGGGAGGCGGTTTGATATACTACCCAATCACAAATCACAGGCCAGGTTAGCACAGTTGGTAGTGCGGCTCATTCGTAATGAGCAGGTCGGGGGTTCGAGTCCCTTACCTGGCTCCACAGACGGCGGGAGTAGATCAATTGGTTAGATCAACAGATTGTGATTCTGTGGGTTGCGGGTTCGAGTCCCGTCTCCTGCCCCAGGCGAGCAACTTAGGCATAGGGGAGGAGAGATGACCGTTGTCCAGTCGCTGATCGATCTCCAGGAGGTCGACGGGCGCATTCGAGAGCTCGAGCTCGAGCTGAAGGATCTCCCTCGCCGCAAGGCACAGGAGACGGCGCGGCTTTCCGGCGTTTCGGCCGACCTCCAGGCCGCGAAGGCGAACCAGGAGTACGCCAACCAGCGCGTCAAGGGCTACGAAGAGGACGCGAAGGCGCTGCGGGAGAAGATCCAGCAGCTCAAGGTCGCGCAGATGGGCCTCAAGTCCAACAAGGAGTACCAGCAGTACTCCATCCAGATCGACCTTGTCTCCCACGACCTCGAGGCGACGGAGAACAACCAGCTTGCCGCGATGGACGACCTTCCGTCGGCGAAGGCGCGCATCGAGAGCGCGCAGGCGAAGTTCGACCAGGAGGCGAGCGGCGTCAAGGCGTTCTGCGACGAGATCGACGAGCGCATCGCGGCGGTGACGGCCGAGCTCGCCGAGGCCCAGAAGGAGCGCGCCGAGAAGGCGAAGCTCGTGACGGACCCCCGCTTCATGCTCTACTACGAGCGCCTCCGCACGAAGCGGTGGCCGGTCGTCGTCCCGCTGACGCACGACGGCGTCTGCGACGGGTGCCATCTCGTCCAGCCGCCGAGCGTCTCGCAGCTCGTCGACCACAATGCGGGGCTTGTCGCCTGCACGATGTGCGGGCGCATCCTGTATCGCGATATTTGACAATTTCTCCTGAAGTGACGCGCGTGTGACCGGTCGCTGCCGAGAGGCAGAGGAAAGTCCGGACTCCACAGGGCGGAGGATCCGCCTGTCAAGGGCGGAAGGCGCATGGCAACCGTGCGCGATGGAAAGTGCCACAGAGAACAGACTGCGAAGAGTTCGCGAAGCGGGCTCCGCAATGGTGAAAGGGCGGTGTAAGAGACCACCGGCGCGGCTGAAACGACGCGCGCAGGGCAAACCCTCCTCGGAGCAAGATCAAATAGGGAATCGAACGGGCGGCCCGTCCGGCTGGCGCCGTCAAGGAAGCCATGAGATTCCGGGTTGATTGCTGAGAGGAATGATCGGAATCCCCCGCGAGGGGGATGAACAGAATCCGGCTTATTCGCCGCGCGTCGCTTCAGGAGAATTTTTTTTCATTTTCCCCCTTGACACTTTCCCCCGTATGGGGTAGAATATCGGCGTAAACTCTTTAAAGGAGGAATAGATGAAAACATCAAAAGTGATTGGTCTGTTCGCCAGCGTGGCTGCGTGTGCGGTCTCCGCCTCGGCGTTCGCGAACACCGATGAAAACTGGTTCGCCGGCGCAGCCAGCGGAACGGCTCTGACGATTACGGAGGCGGGTTCTGCCGCGTGGAAGACCAACGGCGTCGCGATTACCACGTCGACGGACGATGGCGCGGTGACGGTCGCAAACGGCAAGATCTCCCTTTCGAACGATGCGACCAATCCTCTTTCGCTCGTTCCGTCCGCGCAGTCGGCTCTGAACGACGGCCTCGTCACGATTGAGTCTGTCGCCGCGCTGACGCCGAGCGACAAGGGCGACCTTCCCACAACCGAGATTGATGGCGCGAAGGTCGGTTTCGCCGTGGGCGTCGACAACGACGTCACCAACTACTATGGTTATGCGAACGGCGAGTGGACGAAGCTGACGGGCGTGACTCCTCCCGACTCGGGCGACACCTCGTTCAAGATCGTCATCGACTACCGCGTCCCCTGTGCGCAGTTCTATGTCACGCCCTCGGGCGGTGCCGAAACCCTGTTGCTGAGCAACGGCGTTGCCAATGTGACGGCGCTCCCTCTCGCGGCGTCGGCTCTGAATGCCGGTCTTACCGCGATTGACTGCTTCGGCTCGGGCGAGCTCACCTCGATCGATGCGAAGTACGAGGTTGCCCAGGTCGCGTACGGCGACGTGAAGTACGGCTCGGTTGCCGATGCTCTTGCCGCGGGCGGTGCGATGAACACGATCAAGGATGTCGATAGCAACGGCACCATTTCAGCTAACGCCACTGCGGCCAATGGGCTGCCGATGGCCGTCTGCAACGTGCTTGGCCTTTCCGTGACGGCAGCGACTACGCCGGCGGTCGCGATCGTTCCGGCCGCGGACGACAATTCAACGACGTCGATCAAGCTCTGCCTCGATCCGACTGTCATGACAGAGGATGGAGTCAAGGTTAGGTTCGCGGTAACGGACGCGAGCAATGCAGAGATTGCAAACTCGCCATTTGCTTCAGACGCGATTCTGCTTCCGCTCGAAGGCCTGACGGGTTCGACCCACTTCAACATCACCCCTGTCGATGTTGTGGCTGTGCAAGCTAACTAACCTCTTAATGAAGGAATAAAAAAATGAAAAAGACAATTGCGGCTCTTTTCGCGCTTGCGACGGCGGCATCGTTCGCCGGAACCCTTCAGATCGGCTTCTTCACGCCTGGACCAGATAAGTACGCCGACGGCTCGGTCGTGCTCGACGGCGAGTGCTATGCGCTCGTCTATACGACGGAGACCTCGCAGGAGACGGTCCGCATTTATCCCGGTGCGCTTGACGGCAAGTGCAAGCCCGTCGTCTTCTGCCTTGACGAGGACGAGACGGCGAAGTACCAGGGTGGAACTTGGGGCGTCTATCTGCTCGACACGCGCGACTTCGCGACGGATGCGACGGGCAAGACCCTTGCTGAGGTCGAGGACGGCGTTCCAACCGTGATCAACGTGAAGGCCGCCGTTACGGACGGTATCGCGAAGACCAGTGGTGCCAGCTCTGCCGTTCCCGCGGAGGGCGTCGCAGCCGGTGCCTACGACCTCGCGGGCGCGAACGTTCCGAATCCGGTTGTCACCGGCATCAAGATCGAGGGCGCCAACGTCATCGTGACCGTCAAGAACACGGTTCCGTTCGTCGGCTACACGCTTGAGGCGGGAAGCGACACCCTCTCGTTCACCGTCCCCGAAGGGATTGTGAGCGCAAAGGGCGAGGATGCGGGCGAGATCACGCTCGTCGCCCCCAAGAACGACAACGCGCAGTTCTTCAAGGTCACCACCGTCAAGTAAGTTTAGGAGGTAGTCAATCATGAAAAAACTTCTCTTTGTCGCTGTTGCCTCGCTCGGTCTTTCGGCGATGGCGGCGCACACCCCGACGCAGGTTGGCGTGACCAAGATTACGGCCACGAGCGAGAACACGCTTGTTCCCGTTCAGTTCAAGTCGCTTTCGACTGGCGAGGATATCGCCGCTGGCGATCTTGTCAAGACCGCGAACTTGAAGGCGGGAACATGGCTCTACATGTTCAACGGTTCGTCGTATACGGCTTGGACGCTCCTAACTGATGGTGGCGCTTGGACGGCTGCCGACACTTCAACAAAGGATGGAGTGCAGGTTGGTGTTCCTGCAGGAACGGAGACGCTTTCTGCCGGCAGCGCCGTCTGGATCGTCCTTCCGTCGGCAGAGACTTACAATCAAGACATTTATGTCTACGGCGCGTATCTCGCGGACGTCACGGCGTCAATCACGAAGGGCTCGGCTGCGCTGATTGCCAATCCGCTTCAGGCGTCCGCCACTCCTACGATTACAAATCCAGCGAAGGGCGATACGCTGACGCTTATTTCAACAGGCAAGACCTATACGTTCAATGGAACGGCGTGGGGCTCGCTTGAGAAGAAGACGTCTGGCCTTCCCCAGTTCACGGAATGGACGACCCCGTCGATTGCCGTTGGATCGGGATTCTGGTATCGTTCGAAGGGAACAGAGAGCAACGTCTCGATTTCCTGGGCGGCTTCAGCGCCATAAAAGAGGCTCACACTGTCAACCACAAATTTGATATAATTTAAAACCATGAAAACAACAACTTTCATCTTTGCGGTTCTGTCCGCGCTTGCCGTTCAGGCTGACTACCTCTACTGGATGGTAGATACGGACTCCGCCGCTGACTTTGCAAGTGAGTACACGGCTGTGAGGCTGACCGATGGGTCGAATGTCTATGATTCCTATGAGGGGGTCTCAAATACCGACATTGCGAACTATCAGGCGAACGGCTACTATTTCACGGCGGAGAACGTGTCAGCTGTGTCTGCGTTCAGCGATTCGGCGAGCTATTTCGTCGAGCTTTACAATTCAAGTGGCACGGTCGCTCAGTCGTCGGCGATTTCAGGTGCTGCCCTGAGAAGCGCGATGGCGTATTATTCCGGGTCTGGACTGTCCGTGGGCGCCGCTACGCCGGCAAGTTTCGGTGGATTCACTTCTGCCGTACCAGAGCCGACGAGCGGGATGCTGTTCCTCGTGGGCGGGCTGCTGCTCGGGCTGAAGCGCCGCCGCCAGGCCTAATCGTGGCTGCCTGACGAAAGGGAAGCGCAAGATGCCGCAACGGCACCTTGCGCTTTTCCTTTCCAGTCTGCGACGATTTGCATTGCGTGTTCAATCGTCCATCTGATATAATAGCGAACAAGGAAGGAGCAGACGCATCGGCGTCGCGACGAGGAGAACAATGGACAACAATTCCTTTACGGGCGATCGGCTTGGAGCGCGCGACTTCGTGCTCGCGTCCCTTGTCGGGCTTCTCTTTGCCGGGCTCTACCTTGTCTTCGCGGCGCGCGGGCTCGATCCGGCGCTCTGGAACGACATGACGGTCTCCGCCGGCCTCCGCCCGCCGCGGACGATCTTCCCCGGCGTGTGGCGGATCGCGACGAGCGGATTCATCTCGCTCGTCGGCATGGGGCGAATCTCGGCGATGCTCCGGCTTTGCGGCGCGGCCGCCGGCGGGTTCTCGGTCTTCTTCGCCTACCTGATCGTCCGCCAGGCGCTTGCGTACCTGACGCGCGTGCGGTACGTCGCCGAATGGGGAGGGATCGCCGCGACCTTCTCGGCGATCGCCGCCGTCTGCTTCGGCGCGTGCGACTCGATGTGGCGCGTCGTCTCGCCGCTCACGCCGGGAGGGCTGCGCCTCGTCTTCCTCCTCCTCGCGGTCCACGTGTTCCTCCGCTGGCTCAAGAGGGGCGGCGTCTGGCGCGTCCTCCTGACGATGTTCCTCGCCGGCGCCCTTTCGTCCGAGACGCCGTTCGCGTTTCTCCTCCCGCTCCTCTTCTACGTCGCCTACCGGCTGACGATCGGCGCGATCGACGACGAGCAGTTCCAGGTCGAGGGGAAGCTCCCTCCGCCGGCGCTGCTGCCGCGGTGGCGCATGTTCTTCGCGTTCGTGGCCGGCTTCCTCCTGGTCGCCGCGCTCAACGTCTGGTCGTTCGTCTCGTTCGGCGGACTCGAGGCGAGCGGCTGGAGCGCGTTCGACATCGTCTTCCACTACGCGGTCGGGTTCTACACGATCGTCCGCACGGCGGCCTCGCCGATCGGGTGGGTCCTGGGGATGACGTTCTCGGTTCTTCCGTTTGTCGTCGCGCTCGTGCTCTTCCCGATGCTCTGCCGCGACAACGAGCCGATCCGCTTCAAGCTCGGGCTCATCCTCTTCTTCGCCGGCATCCTCGCGCTTGTCCAGTGCGGCATCCTTCCGTACACGCGCCTCTGGTCGCTCTCGTCCGGCGCGGCCGAGGTCGCGTCCGACTTCCTCGAGTGCCTGTTCGCGCTCTGCACGGCGGCGACCACGGCCCTCGCCGCCTCGTGCTTCGCGCAGGGGTGCCAGAGCTACTACGAGTACGATTCGGACGACGGCGGCTACCAGCCCGTCGAGCGGCGCGGGTTCCTCTTCCGCAACCTCGCCCTCGCCGTCGTCGTCCTCTTCGCCGCGCCCGTCCTCTTCCGCATCTACCGTCCGGCCGAGACCGAGCTGCGCGCGGTCGTGCGCGACGCGCTCGTCGAGACCGTCCGCGAGTGCGGCGACGCGGAGTTCGTCTTCACGGACGGGCGCCTCGACGCGGGCCTCGAGCTCGTCGCGGCGCAGATGGGCTCGAAGGTCCGCCCGCTCAACATGATGGGCGACTCCTCCCCGTGGGAGCGGCACATCCGCACGCGCGGCTTCGAGGACGGGACGCCCGACTACGAGGCCGTCTCGACCGGCGTGCCGGTCCTCCTCCGCGTCTGGGCGGGCGAGAGGACGAACGGCATGGACCGCGCGGCCGTCCAGCTCGGCTTCGAGTTCTGGCGGCGCGCGAGGAGGCCGCTGCCGGCCCAGTCGGGGCTCGTCGCGCGGGAGAAGGGCGTCGACGACGCCGAGGCCGAGCGCGGCGTCGCCGCCGCGAAGAGGCTCGCCGACCGCATCATCTTCGTCGCGAAGAACTTCCCGCGGCTGTCGATCTCGCCCGCGCTGAGGGGGGCCGTGTCGAGCGTCTCGTGGCGCATCTCGCGCTTCGCGCGCCTGCGCGACGACGAGGCGCTCGCGAACGAGCTCGACGAGTGGAACGAGACGGTGAAGCAGATGATGAAGCTCATCGAGTACGAGCGCATGCGCACGTTCATGCAGCTGACCCCCTACGAGGGGCTTGGGCTCGCGCTGCGCCGCGCGGACTTCGCCGAGGCCCGCCGCTACGCGGTGACCGTCCTTCAGATGGACCCCGACGACCCCGAGGCGAACTTCGGCACCGGCATGGCCTACCTGATGGAGGACAAGCTGAAGGAGGCCGAGTTCTACCTCGAGCGGACGCTCAAGCGCCGCCCCGAGGAGCCGGCCGTCCTCAACAACCTCTCGATCATCTACCGCAAGACGAACCGTCTCGAGAAGTCGCTCGAGTTCGTCAGGAGGGCGCACGAGCTGGCTCCAGCGAACGAGGAGATCCAGCGCACGCTGAGAGACACCGAGCGCGTGGTCAAGAACCGCGCCGACGTCCTCAAGAACGCAGTGAGCCGCTGAGCAATGGGAAAGGCGTACTGGCTCAGGAAGATCGGGTTCGTCCGCGGATTCGCCGCGCTCGGCCTCGACGGCGCGCACGACTCGACGCGATGAAGGCGCTTGTCCAGCGCGTCGAGGAGGCGAGCGTCACGGTCGACGGCGAGGTTGTCGCCGGGATCGGGAAGGGGTACCTTGTCCTTTTCGGCGTGACGAACGGGGACACCGAGGCGATGGCCGACAAGCTCGCCTCGCGCGTCGTCAAGCTGAGGATTTTCGAAGACGGGAACGGCAAGACGAACAAGTCGATCGAGGACGTCGCCGGTTCCGTCGTCGTCGTCTCCCAGTTCACGCTCTACGCCGACACCGACCACGGGAACCGCCCCGGCTTCTCGGCCGCCGCGCGTCCCGACCTCGCGATTCCGCTCTACGAGCGCTTTGTCGCCGCGCTGCGCGCCCAGCTCGGGCCCTACCGCGTCGGAACCGGCCGCTTCGGCGCCCACATGAAGGTCCGCCTCCTCAACGACGGCCCGTTCACCGTCGAGCTCTCCGAGGCGCCCGCAAACATGGGCGCGGCGCAGTTTGGCACGTGATTCGCAAGACGTTCATTTGCCTCGCGTGCGCCCCATGCGTTTCGTTCCCGCGGCTGGCGCCGCAGGCGCAGATCAATCTGCCGGCACATATGGAACCGTCTATGCGGAATCGCGGCGATGCCGACATGTCGCGCTTTCGTGCATAAAAGTCTCGGGGCCGTTTGCCAAAGTAGACGCAAGGCCCTCCCCGGGCACTCATAAAAGTCTCGGTACACCCTGGGCCGCAGTGTCAGCGCAGCGCGCCGCGAAATATGCTATAATGCCTTCATCCATGAAAATCAAGATGATTGCAGCCGCTTGCCTTGCACTCTTGTCGTGCGGCGCCCGTGCGGCGCCATTCGGCGTCGGGCTCGGGGCGAGAATCGCAGACCCGGTTCCGGCGCTGGCGGCCGAGAGCCTCGAGCTGTTCATGGTGACAAACGACATACCCGACGTGCAAGCGAGTTCATCCCGGCCGGCCTCCTGGGAGCGCCGTTATGATGTCGAGCTTCTGCGTCCCCTGATGGGTGTCTCGCTGGCGGCTGCTTCCGTCGATCAAGATGGCGTCTGCTGCAGGTTTTCGGTCAATGGCAGCTTCCGTAGGGGGCTTGCGAGAGAGGAAAGCCTCCGCAAGATCGAGGCGCTTCGCAAAAACGTGGAGAGGGAATGCGGATTCAAGCTGAACGACTATTCGTTTTCCGCAAGGCGTTCGGGAGGAACCCTTCGTAGCGGCGGCATGCTAAATCGAGGCAGGCCGCTCCTCCTGCCGACGCCACAACTGCTGCAACCCGCGGGTGCGGCGCAAGCGAGAATGCGCACGCTAACGGCGGACACGGTTGTCAGGGAAGGATGCGGACCCGGGCTGTGGATGGACCTCGACGGCGTCTGTGCGGAGTCTGTCACGACGCATGGCGGAATGCGCGTGTCCATCGTTTGCAGCGTGAACACCGCGACGGAGAATGCGTCCGGCGGCATCGACTCCCCGGTAGGCGTTTCGGTCGGTTTCACGCTGGTGGACGTTGTCCGGAAGGCGGAAGAGCGTGCCGACTGCGAATGGCGACTTGTAAAGTCTAGGCAGGCGGCGGCAAAGGCCGCTTGCATAACGGACATCTATGGCGTCGAAATCGGCAAGCCGTCGAAGTGGCCCACCAACGAACTTGAAAAGGCTTCCTACGAGACGTGGACCTCTGGCGGCAACGGCGAAAAGAAGGACTGCGGCATCGTCCATTACTGGCAAAAGCCAATCGAGAATCATCCCGTTCCGTTCGTCGACTGGATGTCCGCCTGTTATTCCTTTTCGACATTGCGCCTTTGTTTCTTGAAAGGGCGTGGCGAGGCGCCAAGGGAGGGCGACAGGCAGGAGGTGATACGGCAACTCGACGCGTTCGTGCTTGAGCTGAACAAGAAGTACGGCATCCTGATGCACAGGTGGCCTCATGATGACGGGTCGACAGTGCAATACGACTTCAGCAACGAGCGTGTGCGCTTGAGCCTGAGGATCGATTTCAACGTTGGCAAGACGTACTTTGACCTGGACGACCTCACCGTCCGCGAAGCCATCCGGGAGGAAGGCTGGGTGGCGAAGCCCGAATAGCGCGTCTTTCCGGGGGGCCGTAGGCCGAGCGCAGAGGCAACAACGACGCCAAATGTGGTATAATATCCGCTGTCGTCATGCGTGACGGCGAATTCCAAGATAAACTCTACGGAAGAAAAGAAGGGAAAAGATGAACTACAAGTACAACTGCCTCAACCCGATTGCGGATTGCGGCCTCAAGAACCTGGGCGAGAACTACGTCCGCACCGAAAAGTTCGAGGAGGCGGACGCCGTGTTCGTGCGCAGCGCGAAGATGGACGAGCTCGCCGTCGGGCCGAACCTGCTCGCGGTCGCGCGCGCCGGCGCGGGCGTCAACAACATCCCGCACGCGGAATACGCGAAGAAGGGCATCGTCGTGTTCAACACGCCGGGCGCGAACGCCAACGGCGTGAAGGAGCTCGTGATCGCCGCGATGCTCCTCGCGAGCCGCGACATCGTCGGCGGCGTCGAGTGGGTCAGGGCCAACGCCGGCGACCCTGCGATCAACAAGGCGGCCGAGAAGGCCAAGAAGGCGTTCGCGGGAACCGAGATCCAGGGCAAGAAGCTCGGCGTCATCGGCCTTGGCGCGATCGGGCAGAAGGTCGCGAACGCGGCGGTCCAGCTCGGCATGGAGGTCTTCGGGTACGACCCCTACCTTTCCGTCGACGCGGCCTGGAACCTCGACCACGCGGTCAAGCACTGCAAGAACGTCGAGGCGATCTACCGCGCGTGCGACTTCATCACGATCCACGTGCCCGCGCTCGAGTCCACGAAGGGCATGATCAACGCGGACGCGCTCGCGATGATGAAGCGCGGCGTCATCATCGTCAACGCGGCGCGCGACGCGCTCGTCAACGAGAAGGACATGCTCGCCGCGATCGAGTCCGGCAAGGTCCGCAAGTACGTCTCCGACTTCCCGAACGCGACGACCGCCGGCCAGAAGGGCTGCCTCGTCATCCCGCACCTCGGCGCGTCCACCGAGGAGGCCGAGGACAACTGCGCGGTCATGGCCGTCAAGGAGATGCGCGACTATCTCGAGAACGGCAACATCGTCAACTCGGTGAACTACCCCGCGTGCTCGCTCGGCGTCCCCGGCAAGGCCGGCCGCGTCGCGGTCTGCCACAGGAACGAGGCGAACATCATCGGCGCGTTCACGTCGATCCTCGGCAACGCCAAGATCAACATCGACTCGATCGCGAACAAGAGCCGCGGCGACTGCGCCTACACGCTCATCGACACCGACTCGCCCATTCCCGCGGACGTCGTCAAGGCCCTCGAGGCCTCGCCCGCGGTCATCCGCGTCAGGATCATCAAGTGAGCCTGGCTGGCTAGGCGGGGAGGAGGACGCGGCTGATGGGCTACGCAAGGAAAAGGAACGACCGCTCCGCTTCCGGGGCCGCCCCGGCGGCCGCGCCGTCCTCGCCGCCCGCCTCCTCCGCGAAGCCGCGGTCGATCTGGAAGACGGAGTTCGGGGGGGCGCGCCAGAAGACCTCGATGAAGACGGTCGAGGTCCTTCTCTTCACCTCCGAGCTCGCCGACCTCATCGAGGCGGGCATGACGCTCGGGCAGGCGCTGCAGGCGCTCGCGAACCAGGGCGAGGAGGGCTCGGCGCAGAAGTACGTCTGCCAGGACCTCTGCGACCGCATCGTCCGCGGCGAGAGCTTTTCCGACGCGTGCGCGCACCATCCGAAGACGTTCCCCCCGCTCTACTCGAACATGATCCGCGCGGGAGAGGCGTCCGGCGCGATGGTGGAGGTGCTGCGGCGGCTCGGCGACCACTACGAGCGCAACGACAACATGCGCAGCAAGATCAAGGGCGCGCTTTCGTACCCCGTGATCGTCCTCTGCTTCGGCATCGTCGCCGTCATCGGCGCGCTTGTCTGGATCATCCCCAAGTTCAAGAAGGTCTTCGACTCGCTTGGCGCCGCGCTGCCGCTGCCGACGCGGATGCTCATCGCGGCGTCGGAGTTCTTCATCCACTACGGCTGGACGCTCGCCATCGCGGCCGTCGTCTTCGCCCTCTGGTTCCGCAAGTGGCGCAAGACGGAGTCCGGCATGCTGAGGATCGACGGGTGGAAGCTGAAGGCGCCGCTGATCAGGGGCATCGTCGCCGCCGGCGCCTACTCGTCGCTCGCCTACACCCTCAAGACGCTCCTCTCCAACGGCGTGAACGTCCTGCAGGCGCTGAAGATCTCGGGGGAGACGTGCAACAACGCGGTCATCGCGAAGGCGCTCGCGACGGCGAGGCAGCGCGTCACGGACGGCACGACGATCTCGGGGCCGCTCGCCTCGTCGGGGGCGTTCCCCCGCATGATGACCGACATGCTCGCGGTCGGCGAGCAGGCCGGCGACATGGCCTCGGCCCTCGAGCACATCGGCAAGCGCTACCAGAAGGACATGGACCGCAACATCGCGGTCTTCACGAACGCCCTCGAGCCGATCCTGATCGTGCTCATCGCGGGCGTCGTCGGCTTCGTCGCCATCGCGATCCTGATGGCCGTCTTCCAGATCTCCGCCTCCATCGGCTGACACCATGGACCGCACCGTCGAGGAGATCGGGATGAAGATGGACGGGCTCGCCCTGTGGGACGCCGTCTCGCGCTACAACTGGGCGGTCTGCCCGAAGGGGACGGTCTTCCCCTACTTCTGCACGGCGGTCTGCGAGGACGCCGGGCCCGTCAGGCTCCGCTTCTTCATGATCGAGGGCTGGCAGACGTTCCACGACTTCATCCGCACCCGCGTCGACGCGAGCTACGGCTTTTACCTGTCGCCGATGGAGCTCGCGCACTTCGAGCTCGTCTTCCCCCGGGAGGGCGGGCCGCGGCTCTTCCGGCACGACCCCTGCTACGTGCCGCGCGCGGCGTCGCCCGCCGAGCGCGCGCTCTGCGCGAAGGTCCTCTGGGAGTGCTACGGCGTGATGATGCGCATCGAGGCGGACGCGAAGCTGCCGCTCTCGTTCGCCGCCGAGAAGGCGATGTTCGCCCGCGTCGAGGACGCGAAGGGCGGATGGTCCGACGCGGCGCTGGCGATCCCGAACCCGCGCCCCTACGTCGAGAGCGTTTCGTTCGCGAAGGCCGACCTCGCGAAGGCGAAGGACCTTCCGTTCGCGGCGGAGGAGAAGGTCGCGGTCGACTTCGCGCTCGCGCTGGGGGTCGCGACGCAGGAGGCCCGTCCGCGCTGCGTCTACCGCCTTGTCGCGGTCGACCCCGCGACGGGCGAAAGGATCGTCTCCGACGCGGTCTCGCCGTCCCCCGACGGCGGGCTCAAGGCGATGTGGGAGGGCGTCGCGCCGCGCCTTCTCCGGCATCTCCTCGCGCGCGGGCGCGTCCCGGGCGAGATCCAGGTGCGCTCGCAGCGCCTTTTCCGGGTCCTCCGCCCCCTCTGCCTCGAGCTCCCGTTCAAGATCTCGCTCCACGACTCCCTCCCTTTTTGAGCGCATGCAGTTCGCCCTGCATCGGCGGCGGGAAATTTGGTATAATACCGACCTGCACGCCGCCGGGGTGGTACAGTGGTTGACTACGCCTGATTTGTAATCAGGATCCGCAAGGACGCATCGGTTCGAATCCGATCCCCGGCTCCATTTCGAAAGGATGCTGGGAAGATGATTCTGCTCGTTGGTTCGGAGGCCTACTCGCCGTTTCGCATGGATGCGATCAAGGAGTCGATCGCGAAGCTCGATCCGGGCCTCGGCCCGGTGCAGGTCGACGCGCGCTGGGTCTACGCGCTCGAGATGGCGGACGAGGCCTTCGACGTCGTGGAGCTCGAGCGCGCCGCCTCGCTCCTGAACGCCGAGGGCGAGTGCGACGGCGCCGACTTCTTCGTGACGCCCCGCAAGGGCACGATCAGCCCGTGGAGCTCGAAGGCGACGGACATCTTCCGCAACTGCGGGCTCAAGTCGATCAAGCGCGTCGAGCGCGGCATCCGCTACAAGGTCTCGCTCGCCAACCCCTGGTCGCCCGTCTCGCAGGAGGCGTTCAAGGCGTCCCTTCCGCGCGCGAAGTGGCTGTCCGCCCTCTACGACAAGATGACCGAGGGCGTGTACGACGACCTCTCCGACCTCTTCGACGTCGCCGACCCGAGGCCGGGCCGCACCTACGACGTGATGGCGAAGGGCGTCGAGGCGGTCCGCGAGGCGAACGCCGAGATCGGCCTTGCGATCTCCGAGCCGGAGATGGAGTATCTCGCGAAGAGCTTCAAGGCCGCCGGGCGCAATCCGACGGACACGGAGCTTGTGATGTTCGGGCAGGTCAACTCCGAGCACTGCCGCCACAAGATCTTCGGCGCGGAGTTCGTCATCAACGGCAAGAAGCAGCCGAAGTCGCTCTTCGAGATGATCAAGAACACGCACAAGAAGCGTCCGCAGGACACCTTGAGCGCGTACAAGGACAACTCGGCCGTCGTCACGGGCTTCAGGACCGACGTCTTCGCGATCGACCCCGAGACGAACGGGTACGGCTTCAAGAAGGACACGCTCGACCAGCTGATGAAGGTCGAGACGCACAACCACCCGACGGCGATCTCTCCGTTCCCGGGCGCCGCAACGGGCGTCGGCGGCGAGATCCGCGACGAGGCGGCGACGGGCCAGGGCTCGCGCACCGTCGCGGGCATCTGCGGCTTCATGGTGTCGAACCTCCGCATCCCCGGCTTCCCCCAGCCCTGGGAGCGCGAGTTCGCGTCCTTCCCGACGCGCCTTGCGACGCCTCTCCAGATCATGGTCGACGGGCCGATCGGCGGCGCGGCGTTCGGCAACGAGTTCGGCCGTCCGCAGCTGTGCGGTTTCTTCAGGACGTATGAAGGAGAGGTCGCGGGCGAGCTCCGCGGCTACCACAAGCCGATCATGCTCGCGGGCGGCATGGGCGTCATCCGCCGCAGCCAGGTCGAGAAGAAGGACGTCAAGGTCGGCGCGCTCATCGTGCAGATCGGCGGTCCCGCGATGCGCATCGGCCTCGGCGGAGGCGCGGCCTCGTCGATGATGACGGGCACGAATTCCGAGGCCCTGGACTTCAACTCCGTCCAGCGCGGCAACGCCGAGATGCAGCGTCGCTGCCAGGGCGTCATCGACGCGTGCTCCTACCTTGGCAAGGCCAACCCGGTCATGTCGATCCACGACATCGGCGCGGGCGGGCTCTCGAACGGCTGCCCCGAGCTCGTCGAGGCGACGGGCGGGAGGTTCCAGCTCCGCGAGGTCCACAACGAGGAGCGGTCGATGAGCCCGATGGAGATCTGGTGCTGCGAGGCGCAGGAGCGCTACGTGCTCGCGCTCCGCCCCGAGGCGCGGTTCTTCTTCGAGGAGCTCTGCCGCCGCGAGCGCTGCCCCGTCGCGTTCATCGGCGTCGCGACGGGCGACGGGCAGCTCGTCCTCGAGGACTCCCACTTCGGCGACTCGCCGATCGACATGGACATCAAGGTCCTGCTCGGGAAGCCCCCGCGCATGGTCCGCAAGGTGAAGCGCGTCGCGAAGAAGCACGCGGGCACGAACTTCGAGGGCGTGAAGCCGTTCGACGCGTTCATGCGCGTCCTCCACCTCCCGGCCGTCGCGGACAAGACGTTCCTCGTCGCGATCACCGACCGCACGGTCACCGGACGCGTCGCGCGCGACCAGATGGTCGGCCGCTACCAGCTTCCCGCGGCGGACTGCGCCGTCGCGACGATGGGCTACAAGACGTACGAGGGCCAGGCGATGGCGACGGGCGAGCGCTCGCCCGTCGCGCTT
>Ga0310690_10005040_pt1 | contig 18249 bp, 22 predicted proteins | sample AusTroGonzalo_MG_2_FD_207661 | JGI IMG/M metagenome (GOLD analysis project Ga0310690, IMG submission 207661) | Bovine rumen microbial communities from tropical cattle in Woodstock, Queensland, Australia - Gonzalo_04 (v2) (version 2) | ecosystem: Host-associated > Mammals > Digestive system >...
CTTGTTGAATTGCTTGTCGGAAAAGTAAGAGCCTCCGAAACATCGCTGTTTCAAAGGCTTTCAATGGCACCCCCAACAGGAATCGAACCCTATAACTTGAGTAAAGTTATAGTTAAGTTTTTAACTATAAGTGCCCTGTTTACAGGCGTTTTGGGGTTCTTGAGTAAAATTATAGTAAAGTTCTGAACTATAGTTTTTGATACAAAATTGCTTGTTGAATTGCTTGTCAGATCTTCCGGATCGGTACCGTGGGATTCGAACCCACGGACTTCATTATAAATTTATAACGAAATGTGAACAAAACGCCTATTTTACAGGCTTTTTCGGGTTTGAGTTCACAATTCATTATCATATGATAACGAAAAATCGGGTGCAATTTACTTCTCGATTTACTTCTCGGGATCTGAAAAGAAAAAATCGCAATAAAAAAGACCACCCGAGCGCGGTCGAATGGTCCGAAGGGTTGTAAAAAAATGAAGGAGATATGAATTATGAGTGCAGATAACTGTCGAGCGCCGCGCCGCTGAATATCAAAGAATAAGCGCCTTCCATGTACCGCGCCCGCATACTTTATCGTAAGGGGTCAGTTTGTAGGCTCTCTGGAAGCGGTCAAGTGCCGCCTGTGTCTTCGGGCCGTTCGACCCGTCGATCTCTCCCGGATCATATCCGCGGAGCTTCAGAAGTGCCTGCATAGTCTTAACGACCTGCCCCTTGTCTCCCGGATATACCTCAATAAGTTCAACGTTACAGTAAACCACCTGTTTAACCTCCGTAAAACCACATCGTTCAAACGCCTGCTTCAAGTCTCCCGTCCAAGATCCGTACTTTTGGACAGGATAACCAAGCGCGGCATATACGGCGAACACCAAAGAGCTACAATCATAGTCAGGATCGCCGTATCTGTTCACCTGATCGTAGCCGTGAGAGTCGTCCTGTGCTATTGCAAGTGCTCTTTCGATCGCCTGCAGAGCCTTCTCGGGATCGGGACACCTGAGAACATAGTCCCACTCGCCCGACAGAGCCGCGACGCAAATCTCGCGCCCTGTCTGATCGCCTGGGCGGTTTCCCGTAGTCCCCTTCTCCCCGATCGAGGCGTGGATGACCTTGCCGTCCTTGTAGTAAATCGCGGCGTGCTTCCTCTTGGTGTTGTGAGCAAGAAGAATGTCGCCCGCTTTAAGGGTCTCAACTTTCACTTTCATTTCTTCTTGCCCTCCAAGCCTTCGACTCTGGTCTCGAGTATAGATGTCCGCTCCTCGAGCTTATACGTCCTCTCGATGACTTGATTATGTCGCCGAGTTTCTTCCTTGAGCTCGGTCACGTCCCGCTGTACTACTTCCATTTTTACCGCCATTACCTTATTGGAAACGAAAGCGGACACTATCGCGCCCGCTCCTGTTCCCAGTGCTGACAGTAAAGCAACGATGATTGCGTCACTCATTCAGCACCTCCGCCGTTCTTCTTCTCGTCGTAAATCTTCTTAGCCACAAGGACGATACCGCCGAGAAGCGTATCGAGGGCGGTTATGATAGCCGTGATTTCAGCGGCTGGGATATTCTCGTGATGTTGCGCCAGAATAGTAACCACCGCCGAAGCAAACGCCAGAACAGGAACGGCGAATAATGCCGTGTTTTTGATGATGTCGTAAGTCTTATTGCTCATATTATTTCCTCCTTTTCTTTTTCTTCTTACTGTGTCGCAAGTGTAGGGTCTGCGTAATACTCTACTTCTATGTTCGAACCCCCCACATCCGCAAATATATTATTTTCCCCTAACCTCGAACTAATCGCGACGGGGTCAACCGACAGGGTGTTGGGGGTGGCGAGTTCGTACACAAAGGTAGTCGGGTGGTCTGCAAACCATTGTGTTGCTTGTGCTTTCGTTGTTATATTTTGGTCGGCAAGTACACAAACAAGGGTTTTACCACTATTAGTTATACAACAATGGTCGTCGCCACCGCCTAACCCTGTACGGGTCACAAATTTGTCCGAATAGACGGTCTTATTGCTCGATGTGGTATTTTTACTGTCGAGATTAACAACCACCGTGACAAAGTATGTCCCGCCGCTTTGCGACACCGCATTGACCTGTGTGGAACCGTCAATATATAGTGGGTCGCTCCATTTTTTCTCAAACTCCCCCGCCTCGTTCCCCGTTCCGCCGTAGACACCGCCGAGGTTGACGGTGTGGGTGGTGGGTGTAACGTGTGCGTGATAACTAGTATTTGTTGACGGGTAGTTTATTGATATATCGTCTTGATATGTCGTGCCGTATGCGTTCGTACCTCGTATTTTGAGGTAATGCGCGTTGTCGGGTGCGGTCGCCGTCGAGTTCTGAATGTTTATTGTCTGTGATATAAAGGTCTTGTTTTCGTCATACCAAAACACACGAATGGGGTTATTAGAACCAACTTTGATGTAGTAGGTTAATCCACCCTTACATGGGCAAAAATCAACAGAACGGATTTGCGTTGTTGACGAGTTAGGTTGTCCTGTGGTGTCGTTTATCGTTCCGACTTCCCAATTTTCATTCCAAAAGTTCGCCCCCGTATGCACCAACTCCAACGAACTCACCGAGTTTATCGGTCGAGGGTTTGAGGGTGACGGGTCGCCCGTTCCCGCTTGGGTGGGGGTGAGGGTGTAGGCGAGGGATTTGAGGGGGACGGTGTCCGCGCCGTCGGAAAAGTGGGCGATTGAACCTGAGGCGGACTTGATCGGGAGGGGCACTAAGTCCCTAACGATAGCCGCCCAGTCTCTCGGCGGGTAAACCTGAGAAGTTCCGAGTTTCTTATTGAGCACGGTGTTCATCGCCGAATAGACGGAAGCGGGGACGACAGCGCCGTCATTTAAGATAAAAGCCATGTCATGCACCTCCGTTTATTAAAGTCATGTACTGCGCCCGAGTCATACCGGAAGGCAAAGCACCGAGAAGATTTACATCATCCGCCCAGTCTTTCGAAGGGTAGTCTTGCCCCGTGGTGGAGTAGGCGGTATTGAGCGCCTCGTTCATGTCTGCCTTGACCTTGATAAACTCTTTCGAGCAATTAAAGTATGTAGCCATAGGATCACCGCCTTAACTGTTCGGGTAAACTCTGACCTTGACCTCAACGTCTGAAGCCTGAGCCTCGAAGGTGAGGGTAAAGAGAACAAAGTCATCTCCTCCGACGTTTACGTCCGTGACTGTGATGTTTGTCGGGTTTACTCCGAAGGTGTCCGTAAACCACAGGAACGAGATAGTCGAAGCGTCAAAAGAAGGGTTTGCGTCCGAATAGATCTGAAGGCTCGTACTTCCTGCCGTGAGTGTTCCTGTTGAGTCATAGTACATATACGGTCCGAGGTCTGCCGCTATCTGTGCGGCGAGGTCATGAATTTCAGACTGTGAAGGATCACCGTTTGCAAGAACGTCCTGTTCAACCTGCAGGATGAAGTTGAGTGTTCCGATCGTGCTCGAGTCGTTCGAGTCTTTGATCTGGAGCTGACAGAGACAGTCACCGAAGACGGCGGTCATCTGCTCTGTTGTCTCGATGTCGATATAGGTGTTCGAGACTGTTCCTGTAACTGCCGCTGTGACTACGGTATCATCAGGCTTCCTTACTTGGAGTTCGAAGGACATCGTCGCCGTGATCGGGAAAGCCTGCGAGCCGTTAAAGAGGTTGAGCCTGATCTTTCTCTTGTCGTCATACTGAGACGCATGACAGACAGGCATGACGCCCGAAGGTATTAAGTTGAGTTTGATCTGTTCCATTTATTTTGCCTCCAATTTCTTAATCTTATCTTCAAGCGCTTGTATTCGCGCCTCCTGATCTTTGATAACCGCCTGCAGGTACGGGATCATCTGAATATAGTCAATCGCCGCGCTTGCGTTCTCTGTCTCGGGAACGACTAAGTTCGGGAGAACTTCCGCAACGTCCTCAGCTATGAAACCGCGCCGGTCTGACCCGAGAAGTTTATCCTTATAGTCGAAGGTGACTGCTTCGAGTTCGAGGATCTTCTTCCAGTCCTTAATCGGCTTGATATTCTTCTTCGCCTTCTTGGAAGACGTCTGAACAACAGAAACACAGGTGACAGTTCCCGTCTGACCTTGCAGGTGTATCTTGCCCGAGCCGTTCGAGTCGTAGACAAAGACCTGACCAGAACCCGAGGCGTCCGTGTCGGCTAGGAAGTTATACGTTCCTGAATGGTTTCGAACGGTGAAGTTTCCGCCGTTCGTCGTGGAGCCTATCAAGCAGTTTAGGTTTGCGTTCGCGTTCCAAACTGAAATCTGACCGCCCGCCGTGACAATGGTCATCTGCACGCCTGCGTTTCCGGATGAACTACTGAGGTCAAAGAAACCGTTTTTGTTTGCGTCGTTCTCGAGCGTGAAGGTCTTTTTTTCCGATGAATTGTAAATATGCAAAAATCCGCCGTTTGAGTCTGAGTTAAGTCCTGCTCGAAGTTTTTCCGCCGAATTATAAATATTGACATATCCGCCGCTTGAGTTGTTATTTATTTCTGCGGTCCTTTTTTCCGATGAATTATAAACTTGAATTAATCCGCCGCTTGAGTTATTTGTCAGCTCAATCAGTCGCTTGTTTGTTAGGCTGTCAAGCAGTATCTCACCGCCGTATGAACCTTTTTGCAAGGAGATAATCCTGTGCTGTGCGTTGTCAGATATGCCGATAAAGCCGTTATTGTCGGGCATAGCCTCAATAGCCACAACGACATCATGCAGAGAATTGACCGTTCGAATGGTCGTACCGTCTCCGGAAGTAAATGAGATATACGCCCTGTCGACCCCGTTTTCATCTATAAGGGTGAAGGTGGATTTAGCCTTCATATCATAGAGGATCGCTTCGCCCGTTATCATATTGATCGAGCTATTCCCGTTGAAGTCGCTCAGGATTCCCGCCTTGATAAGTCCCGCGTTCAAAGTGCCTGTCGTTATCGCGTCGGCAACTATGCGCCCCTGCATATCGATAGCGACCGCGTTATACGGTCCTGCATAGCCGTTCGGGGAAAAACCGAGTCCGCCAGAGTTCCACCGCCAGACGTTGACCGCTGTCGTGATGTCAGGCGTGTCCATTATGAGGATCTCGTCAGGCTCTCCGTCTCCGTCCGAGTCGTGAAAGACTACATAGCCTCCGAGGTTGCCCGTAATTGCTTCCGTCGCGTGACCGATAGCAATATCCATAAAGGACTTGCTGACGGCTTCCTGTGCCGCCTGCTGGGTTACGGCGATAGTGTCGGCTATGTTCGTCTTCGGGTTGCCGAAAGTGGTCGAGCTGTATCTGTCGTGCAGTACGTCCCAAGTCGTACTGACACACTTAGCCGTGCCCGAGATACCGAGAGCCTCGACGTATATCGTTACTGTGTCGCATAGATCCACGCGCTCTGTGAGGGTGCTATTCTGTACGAAGTTCAGGGTTATCGTGTCGAGGATGTTCGTCAGGTTGTTGTTCGCGACGTATGCCGTAGCCAGAGCCGTGAGCTGTGTCCTGATCGGCGTGTTGCTGTCGGGGTTGATCTGATCCGAGAAGTCGATAGCCATATCCCGAGGGACGTCGAGGGTTAAGCCTGTCGATACTTTCGCCTCGGTGTAGGTGTTGCCGTTCATGTCGACATAGTACGGGACCACACCCGTACACAGGTTTGACATGTCGAGCTCTTGCGCCAGTTCGGTTAAGTTCTTGCCGTAGCGGATGACTACGCCCCTGTTCATGCCTCTGTTTTGTTTGAGACTGACGGCGTAGTTATCATAATGGAACTCGCCCGAGCCGTAGACGTCAAGAAGGCTCCCGTCCTTGCCTCCGAACCATGAACGAACGGAAGAGGGGACGTTTACCTTGAACGCGCCCGCCGTGACCTTGTCGGTCGTGATCGTGAAGGCTCCCGCCTTATTCTGCAAGACTGAGCAGGCTGTTATGATGTCATTCGCCGAGCCTGTCGTGATGATCTTGCCGCTCAAATCATAGCTGATATGCTGCGCGTTCACGACGAACTGACCGCCGATGTCCTTACCGACTCGATAAATTCGGAAAATCTGCGGATCGTCCGCGAAGTTCGGCTTTGCCATGATGAAGCGGTTGACTTTGATGTCCTCGGCGTGAAGTCCGCCTGTTGTATAGGACATGGTCAGCTCGTAAGCGCCGTTTCGTTCTTCTGTGACGTGGCAAGAAATACAATCAGAGAGGACGCCCAGACCTTTATGAGTGGGGACTGTGCCCTCTGTCATTGTCTCGTAAAGTATCGGATACATAAGCACCTCTTAAATCGTAAAATATCTTGGTATTACTTCGAGTGATGTGAGGCTGGTCGTGTCAGCCTTAAAATAGATCTGTCCGGGAGTGAACTCTGGAAACTCACCCTCGAAACAGCTGTTCAAGTTCTCGCCTGCTGGACCGATGACATCCTGCGTCTCCGAGTCGATCGTGATGATCCCCGAGAACGTGCCATTTAACTTGAAAAGCGGGGTAATAGTTGAGACCGGATTCCATATGACGCCGTAGTTCGAATATGAACCACTACTAAAGCCGATCTTTATGAGCGGCTTAGCCGTGAAGCGGGTCGGGTTGTAAATAGTCTTTGCCTGATTATCAAGCGCGCACCTTATAGGCTCTGCGCCTTCTTTCAAGAACCTTTCGGGTCTGCAGGTAAATGTCAACTTTGTTTCGCCGTACTGCATGAGCTCGTTTGATATGTCATTCCCGCCTGAGTAGTAAGCCAAGCGGAAAATATCAGTTTCGAAACTGTCTTCGAGCCTTAAATATCCCTTCTGGGAATTGAGCCAGGCGGAGAAGGCGTTTACTGTCTTGGCAAGGTCCGCCGTCTTCGACCTGGATAACCACACACTATATGAACGAATGACATCGTCCCAGGCGTCCTCTTGATAAACGACGTCCCCGTTCCTGCCCGGAACAGAGAACACCGTCTGCTTTCTTCGTGGACGCTCAAATTCGGGAGCCTCGCTGACCACCATGCCATAGTCAGCTGAGGACTCGCCATTATATACTATCAAGCCCTGCTTGTTAGTACCTAAGAATAAATCAGCCATAAACCGCAAGCCTCCTCTTTGTCATTTCTTCGAGCTTGTAAGCCACGGCGTTCGCGAGGTCGTTCACGTTCTGACCTTCTGCGCCGTAGACATTGATCGAGATATTGCCGCCGTTGTATGTCGTGCCTCCGAGGGTGGAAGCGCCGCCTGATCCGTAAGCCGTGACTTCGGTTGTCATGGAAGCGGTCAAGCCGTTCATAGAGTCGACCATGTCACCCCTGACCGTGTCCATTTCGTCCTCGAAACCGATTCCGAGACCGAGAGCAAGGTTTTTACCGATTTCTTCCTTCCAAAGTCTGGAAGGTGATTTGATACCGAGTGCTTTCTTCGCCGACTTGGTGACCGAGCTTCCTATTGACTTGATTTGTGACTTGAGCCACTCCAGTTTGTCCTCGATACCTTCCCAGAGTCCTGTTAAGAGGTTTTTACCGATTTCTTTGAACTCGCCCGGCAAGTCGCTTAACTGATCGAGAATGTCGCCTCCGAACTCTTTGATCTTCGGAAGCACATCAGCAAACCAGTTTTTGAAGGACGCCAGAAGGGTCGAGCCCCACTGTGCAAGTGTATCAACTATGTTTGTAGTCGTGTTGATGACGAGGTCCAGAATGTCAGGGAGTGATTTGCCGATAGCGACCACAAGGGCGGCTATGACCTGCAAAACAGCTGTGACGAGCTTTGTCGTGTTCTCCGGGCTCGTGATACAAGTAGCCACCTGAACTATTATCTTGACGATAGCAGGGAGGAGAACGGGCAAGATCTCGCCGAATTTTCCCACTATGAGGGTCACGAGGTCAACTATGCCGTTGATGAATGTGGTGACGTTGTCATCCTCTGCGAGCCAAGTCACCAGCTCGGTTATCATGGTAAGAAGGCCGTCAATAATCAGAGGCAGCCCTTTGTAAATCGCTTCACAGATCCCCTTGATACCGTCGAGGACGACAGGAATCAGGTCGGGGATCATGCCGACTACTGTTTTTAGGCCGTTATTTATGAAATTGAAAAGTGCGCCCACCAGAGAAGGCAAGAGGGGTGCGAAACCTTCAAGCAGACTCATGACCAAGGTCTCAGCCAAGTCAAAAAACTGTGGCGCGAGCATTACAAGGTTGCCAATTATCGAGGTCAAGCCCTGTTTGATCTGTCCGATCGCGCTCTGATCTCCTGCGAATATGCCCGCTAAGCCATTCATGACCGTAGTCATTCCAGGAAGGAACGAAGTCATCAGGTTATTTTTTAAGCCCTGCATGGTCTTCTGCATTGTGGTCATAGCGTCGACGTAATCAGCTGAAGCGCTGACAGCCTCATCCGACATTACCATGCCGTACTCGTGAGCCTGTTCTATAAGTGCCTCGGTCTCCTCGGCTGTCATATTGAAGACTGGCGTCAAGTTCTGTCCGGACTTACCAAAGAGGTCATTCGCTAATGCTGCGCGCTCCGTGGTGTCCTCGAGACCCTGAAAGCCCTTGATCGTCTCTTTGAAGATGTCCTCACGGCTCATTGTAGCGAGGTCATCCATAGATAAGCCGAGGGCGGCAAACATAGCCTGCGCTTCTTCTCCGCCGTTCTTGGCGTCGTCGAGTTTGTTGGTCAAGGTCTTCAGTCCTGTTGTCATGCTCTGCATGTCAGTTCCTGCAAGGTTGAGGACATAGTCGTAAGACTGAAAGGCGTCATTTGATAAACCGAGCTTCTGGGCGGTCTTGTCGACCATATCGCCATATTTTGCGGTCTCCTGAGTAGCATTCACGAAAGCCTTGCCTGTTCCGATCGCCGCCGCTGTCGCTCCGGCAAGTGCCGCGCCGATAGCAACCGCACCGCCTTTAAGAGCCGAGGCGAATGTCGAGCCGAATTTAGAACCGCCCGATTCGCCCGCCTTCTCGCTGGCTTCGTCGGTGATCCCTGTCAGTTCTTTGGTGATTGTTCCCTGTGAACCTTCCAAAGAGGGCACTATGGTCACATAAGCCTTTGCAACTTCGATATTTCCGCCGTTAGCCATTTTGCTGTTGCCTCCTTGCTTCTATCCACGCGTGAAGCTCGTCAACAGGGAGTGCCCCCTTTCCGATCTTCGTCGTGTTATTGTCATCCTTGCCCGGTCTCGGGTAAGGTTTAATATTCTTAACTTTGCCGCCGCCTAGTCTGACTAGGTTGGCGTTGATCGCTTGCAGTAAGTCGTACAAATCTGCAAGGATCGCGTTTGTTTTTAGGGTGGACTCCCACCCTGTAGACTTGCCCAGATCCCGCGCAAGTGCGCTATTCGTGTCTAGGTGTTTAATGAACGAATAGAGGGAGCGCCACGAAAGCGCTCCCCCGACATCGTCCAGAGTGTAGCAAGTCCTAGTCATTAAGTCGTAGGTCAATGCCTCACCGTGTTCTTCTATAAACTCGACGAGGCTCAAGATTCCCCCAGGCTTAACTCGCCTGTCTCGCTGTTCGCTTTAGTCCAGATGACATAAAGTTCCTCGATCTCGCTCTCTGTCAGGTCGTCAATGAGTTCCTGACCCAGATACGGAGCAAAGAGGTCACACAAAAAATCAAACTGCTCGGCTTCGTCGAGCTTGCTGATGTGCAGGACCTTCCTGATCGTCTTTACCTTCATGGAGCGAGCAAGCGGGATCTTGTAATTTTCCCCTTTGATCTCAATGTTCAGATAAGCTGTGTTTGGTGCTGAAAGTTTAGGCATGGTTTAACTCCCTTCCGCTTCTTAGGAAGCGCTTGCGACCTGTCCGTCATCCGTTGCGAATGTCCAAGTCGCGTCAATTGTGGTGTCCCAAAGAACAGGATCGCCAGCCTTAAAGCTGACGTCTGCAATCTCTGTGATGAGTCCGTCAGATGTTCCGATCATAGAGAGACGGTCGCCGTCTTTCATAAGGAACAGATAAGCCGCAGGCTCTGCCGATACGTCAGGGCTAAGTTCGACCTTCGTCACGTTTCCGTGAGTGGTCGAAGCGGCTGTGTAGCTGACATTGTTAGAACCAAAAAGGACCTCGAGGGTCTTCTTCGTGGTGTCCATGATCTTGACGGAAACTGTACCGTTCTCCGTGTTGATCTTCCTCTTGGCGGTAAGCGCCCAGTTCCTTATGACATCGCCGTTAGGAAGGTGCAAAGTAGCGCCGTCCTCGTCAACGTCACCGACCAGCTGCCAAGCAGCGGCGAGAGACTCGCCTGGTGTTGTAGGAAGGGCTGTACCCTTAGGAGCGGTATAGAACATTCCTGTAGCTTTACCGGCTCCAAGCATAACGTCGTTATACATGTGAGTTTCCTCCTGTTAAGATTCTGGAATAGTGATTTTTGCACGGTGGGCGGTTACGATGACCGTCGCCGTTGCGAGTTTTAAGTCCGGTCTTGCGGGATCACTTCCCCAGCTCGCCAGACTGTTTACTTTGACACTTCGAAGCGCTCCGACTTGAGCATTAGCCTGGGCTTCGAGCAAGCCGATCGCGGTCGTAAGATACTCATACGCCTCCGCGTCATATTTTGCCCTTGCCTCAAGCGACACGATGAACGAGTCGATCGTGTCCGTAGAATTTCCTCCCGCGTTCTTTATAAGAATGTTCGGAAGGCTGAAATTCTCCGGGAGCGGCCTATTGTAAGCATTGAGATAAGAAGCAAGTGCCAGCCTTATCTCATTCTCAATGTCAACGGGTCTGTTTATGTTCATGTTAATGCCCTCGTTAAAGCTAAATCTTCAGACTCTGCTATGCAGCCTTTATCGTCCTGAGTGCCGACAAAACCGATCCAACGGCCGCCGCCATATCCTCCGACCTGTACGGATGAAGCAAAACCTTCGCCGCCGCGGTCGTTGTTTGCGTTGGCCTTTTCTGCGATCTCTTCGGTAATGGATAATACGAGCTCATGACAGCCGTCTGATAATAGGATCTGACGAAAGCCCTCTGAAATAAATTCAAGGCGAGTGCTCACGGTCATCCCTCCCAGCGTGTCAGATTCAACTGAATATTCGAAAGGTTGGCGGCCGCCTTCCACCTCTTAGGAGTTCCGTTTATCTCGTAAACGACACCCTCGAAGTTTATGAGGTCCCCTTCCATTACATCGGCATACTCAGGAAGGTATGCGGTCATCTGCTCACTTACACCCAGAACGCGGCCGTCTGTCGTCGTACTCGTCGCTGCAGGCTGAACAGAACAGCCTCCGATAATGAGCTGGTCGACGTCCTCCGACCAATCCGGAACGACTGACCCCCTCAGGGTCTTCGTCTTTGTAGGTCTGAGCCTGATGACTTCCTGATTACAAAAAGAAGGAAGCATATTAATACATCCCCCTCACTTTGTAATTGTTCAGGATCTCCCTGGTATCATCCGACAGCGAAGTCGACCCTGATCCTGTCCAGGCTGAACTGTAGGAAACCGAAACACCGCCCGCGGCCTCGGAGCTGACTCCGTAGGTGTTCGTGACGGCGTGGGTCACTCTGTTCGCCGTGAGTTCCTTCAGGTCTTCGATGTCTCCGTTTGAGAAGCCCGCGCGATATTTGACGAAAACCTTCGCCTTTCTATCGACACAACCTACATCAAAGACTTTCAGAAGTCCGCCGGGATTAAGGTCGAAGTCCTCACAAACATCACCCACATATTCGCCTGTATGATTGAGCTTTGCATTTACTATGACTTTCTCGATCTTCGTGACGAATGTAGAAGGGAGCTGAATGAGCAGATCCGGACCGACAAAAGCATCGCGGAGCGCGTAAGCATTAAAGACCGCGCCACAGAGAAGGTTCGGAAAGATGTGCCAGCCGCAATAATTCCTTATTGCAGCGGAAGCGCTCGGCAGGTTAGCCTCGATCCTTCTGTCGCCTGTATATCTTCCGCCTGTGAAGTTGGAAAACTCAGATGCGTTAATGAAGGGCGGGAGGGCTTGCGCGTCAATGATATAGCCCCACGGGGTCATTTTTTCGTTGACAAACTCACTCATTTGTTGCTTCCTGCCTTCCTTGCTTTGTTCTGCGGCGTCTTTCTTGCCTTAGGCTGAACTTCCGCCTTAGGCTCGTCTTTCTTCTCGATCTTCTTCGGCTTCGGCTCTTCGTAGCCTTCAGGCGCTTTATCAAGCCAAACCTTACGACCGTTTACCGTGTAGATTTTCATTTGAAACGGGCCTCCTTTCATTAGGATAAAAAGCGGAGGCTTTCGCCCCCGCCGTTAGTTCATCAAGATCCTGATCCCTCGCCTGCCAAGAGAACTACACCCTTGAGGTCAACGACGACTGCGGCGAGTCTCTCTTCTCCGAGGAGTGTAACTCTGTTATAAAGTGCGTCGTCTTCGTTCTGCTCGTAGAGCTTAACGTCGAGGCCGCCCTTCTTGTAGATCTTTACAGCCTCGCGAGCTGCTACAAGAGCGGTCCCCTGAGATACCTCAGAGGATGCGATGATACGAACGCCCCAGATAGATGTCGGAACGCCGTAAGCACCATTACCATAAGCACCGGAGAAATATCCGCCGCCGTAATACTGCTTGTTCTGGTCCTTAGCTGTGAGGAGAGTAAGAAGGTCTGCAGGGTTTACGATAACTACAGAAGCATCGTAAGCAGCATCTGCCTTAACCTTGAGGATAGCGGCAAGAATACCGTCTGCGAATGTAACAGTTGTGCCGTCGTATGTCTCTGCGCCGATTCCGACTGTGGAGCCGATAGAGTTAACGACATAAGCGTCCTCAGACTTGCCGATCTGATAAACGAGTGTGTTCTGAACCTCAGAAGCGAGGAACGGAGCGTCGTTGATAATCTCGTCTGTCTCCTTGATCCAAGCAGCGATCTTGTCGAGTGCCTTAGTCGTGCCAGCAAAAGAAGTGGAAGCCTGAGGCTTCTTGCTGTTCTGCGATGTGGTACTGATTCCGGAATTGGTCTCAAAAGCACCCTGCAGGAAGTATGTAACAGCGTTGCCGCTGATCTGTGTGTTCGTGAAGAAGTCAGCGACTGCCTCACGTCTGCCCTGAGGAGCGATAGAACGGTCAACCTCTGCGATCTGAGGAGCCGTAACTGTATCTGTGTAGGTCTTGAAGTGCATCGAAGCGCCCGCCTTCTTGTCTGTCATCTCAGCGGCTTTCTTCGTAAAGAGTTCCATGTCTGTCATGTGAATATCCTCCGATGATTTAGAATTGTCTTCGGCCGTGCCGATGTTCTGAAGAAGTGCCTCAGCCTTCTCGGCCTTCGCACACTTCTCTTCAAGCTCTGCGATCTCTTTCGTCAGAGCCTCAGCCTGTTCGATCGTCTCGCTAGAAACGTCTTCAGCCTTCAGCTGTGGCTCGAGGTCGATCAAAGCCTGCTTCTTTTCCGTAAGCTGTTCTTTCAGATTCATATCAACAGCCTCCTTTGTAGTTTTTGATTGTTTCAAGAAAAGCCTTAGCCTTTTCCGAGTTCTCAGCAGTCTTTGACTCCTCCGCTGCCGCGTTGGTCTCCTCTGTTGGCTCCTCGTTTGCCTTCGGTTCTTCCTGCGTATCTTCTCCCTCGTCATCCAGTAAGGACTTCGCGAGGTTGATGATCTGGTTAATGGTGTCCTTGTCCTTCTTGCTGTTCCTCTTGCCCTGCTTCGTCTCCGGGTCGATGCTCTTGACCTCAGTAGCGACGGCGTTCTGATTAGCAGGAACGGTCACGACAGAAATCTCGAACACTTCGAGCTCTGTGAGGATGTTCGCGATACCCTTCTCCTGCTGTTCCTTGCTAGGTTTCTCCCAGCCAAGAACGTCATAAGCAAAGCTGAACTGATAGATCGCGCCGCTCTTGACCATTTTTCTGACGTCCTGAGCAAGTGCGGTATCAAGGAAAGAAGCCTCAAAATAAGGACCTTTTTCCGTGTCTTCGACCTTGTCGACAGCGCCGATAATCGCGCTGAAATCGTGGTTAAAGCAAAGCGGGAACGGGTGGCCGCTCTCTGCTCTCTTCTTCAAGGTCTTGGTAAATGCTCCGGGCACGATGATGTCGCCGTAACTGTCGGGAGTCTCGTCATATGTCGAGAAGTAGCCCGCTATCATGCCGTTATCCTCGGCCTGTGCTTTGATCTCAAATGTCTTGTACTTGTGTTCCATAAACTCAACTCCTTTATGTTGATGTGATGATGACCTCAGTCGTGCAGTTACATCCACATGACTCTTCGGGGTCTCCGATGTCTTCGCCCGGCCAGTGCTGTCCGTTCGAAAAATCTGCGTCTATCGGTACCCGCTCGCCGTTCATCGCCTGATGACTAGGTCGGGCGTTCTCACCTGTGACCCATTCCTTTTCGACTATCTTCCCGACTACTCGAGGCGCTCCGTCGCTGATCGCCTGATTCGTAGCCTCCGATATAGCGAAGGAAGCGATCGAGCCGGCTGCACTCTTCGCAAGTGCGCCGCTCGTGTTCTCTCTGACCTCGAAGACGTGAGCCGCGTCAGGCTCATCCTCTTCCAGATCCGCAAGAAGTTTCTTATAAGTGCCTTCGTTTATCTTCTGGGCTCTCATTTCTGAAGCCTTGGAAAGATATGCACGGGTCAGTGCTGTGCTGTACTCGGATTCGAGGAGTTCAGCTGTCTCGATGCCGTGCTTGTCTGCGATCTTGATTAGAACAGGCTCAAGGTCCTCTTTGAGTTCCTTGTCCCAGCGCTCTGAGTCCCAGAAGTCGGAAGAGTCTGCGCCGATCTTGGCTATAATGCTCTTGGCTTGCCTTTTAAAGAACTTATCCAGGACGTCCTTGACTTTCTCGTCGTCTTCCTTGGAGCTCTTGCCCTTGATCCTGATCTCGGACTCTTTACAGGACTTACATCCGCACGGCTTAATATCTTTAGCCTGGTTATCAACTCCCGGATAGTCGTAAGCGTCGCCCTGAGTGTCCTGAGGACTCGCCTGTCCGCCTGCGGTAACATTAAGCGGAACAATGAGCTCATCACCGCCCTCGATAGGCGGCAGGTTGTTGTCAGCTCTTGCCTCGTTACGAGTAAGCCAAGGACCGCCGACAGCACTCTGCAGGATGCTCGCTCGCTCTTCGAACGAGCCTTTGAGCTTCTCTGTAAGGTCGAACTCTACATAAATGTTCGGTTCTGCGCCGATCATAGGAAGAAGGAAGGCGTTGATCCTCTGCTGCAGCATCTGAATATCGGGACCTAAGCAGTCAGCATACAAAGCGCGGGCATTATCTTTGGCGCTCGCGTATGTCTGCGTGTTGCTGTGCCAGATCAGGGAAGGATTAACCCTGTAAGCAGCGGCGACCGCCTCGCGGCTCAATACGACCGACTGAGACCATTCGGATTCCTTAAACGAAGTAGAGAACGGCTTGATCTCCATTCCGTCCTCCATGAGCGGGATCTTGCCCGCTTTAGATCCGCCTGAACCCCAAGCCTCACGGAAGGACTCAATCCACCTTGTTTTTGTGGGCTCATCCCAAGGCTGTACGTCTTTTGGTCTAACTATCTGAGCGTTTAGTCTGCCCGAGGATCTCCACAGCTGACGCCTGAACTTTCCACTTTCAACCTGCTCGAGAAGTGTCTGTCTGAGCGAGCTGATCGGGGAAACATAGCCGCCCGGGTGTCCTGGGCTGTATGTCTTGAACGGAACTATCTCCTCCATAGGCATATCAACCGCCTCGCCGTTGTTCTGAGCACATACCCTTATAGATGCGGTCTTGTACGGCGTAGCCTTCTGCGAGCTGATGACCCAGTTCGTCGGGATAATGTGAAGATCCCAGCCGCTTGCTGATTTCGTACTCGGTACCACCCAAACATATACGGCTCCGTAGACGTAATATTCTGTGATGAGTCCTCTGACAAACTCGAACTGTGTCATGTAGTCGTTCGGTTTCCAAAGAAGTTTTGCGGCCACACTGTCGCGGTCCCTTCTTCTCTTGGTCTCGTCATCCCTGACATATACCTTGAGCGGAAGCTGTGCGAGGCTGTTGCTGAGGAAGTCAACGACTGCGCGGAGGTTGTCCTGCGTCTGATAGAGTTCCGTGGCTGTCAAGTTCAGCACCTGCGTGGAAGCGTCGCCCTGAATATAGATATTCGTGACAGACGGCTTGCTGATTAATCGCCAGCGATCGAAAATGCTCGGCATTGTCATGCCCTCCTGTTTCCATAGATTTAGATAAACGTCATCCCACTACCGGAGGCATAGGCTGACGCATATACTTTTTTCTCTTTCTTCTTAATCGTCGTGGCTCCTGCGTAAGCCATAGCCACGGCCATGAGTGGACTTATGTCGTCCGGACTCTTTACGCGGTCGGGTAGCATGATGCCCCCGCCGAGGTTCTTCAGCTGGCAAGTCTTCCCCGGAGTGTCCAGGATCGGCTGCGGCAGGTGATAAACCTTCACGCCGCCGCTCTTGTTCTCGGGAGAACAAGCAGCAACTGCATCAAAAAAGCGGTTCCACCCCGCTGAGAGGTCAGGACCGCCTTGTGCCATTCTTTCAATCCCTTCGATCGTGCAGATCTGTTCGGCCAACCCCGAGACAGGTGCGCCGCGCTCTTGAAACGCTAGTTTCATAGATCCATACCTCTGAGCTCGCTGTCTGAACCAATCAATCGCCCAGTCTGTTCCCGGTCGACGTTCGGCTATCTCAACGTGATAGTTCCCGTCCTCACGAAGACCACAGACCCCGATGACGGTCCAGGTTCTGTCCTGTGACATATCAATGCCCCAGAACAGTTCGCTGACGTCGCTGATGCAGCTGGTCTCGTCTCTTCCTCCGACCCACGCCCCTGCAGGGAACGGTTCAGGAAGCAAGGTCTCGACTTGCTGACACATACACTCAGATCGAAAGTTCGATTCTGTAAAGGTTGACCTGTTCGACATAAGCGCCCTCTCTGTTATTCTTCCGTAACCGAGGGCAGGATTCGCATAAGCGAGCGCCTTCAGGTCGTCGGTCTTGGCTCCTTCCGGAGAAGACCACTCAAACAGTCCGAGGGTCTCAACGTCGACATCACCGCCGAAGTCGTTCGCCTCCGAACCGTTTATTTTTGCAATAGCCTGTGATCTGACCTGTCTCAGTACGATAGAGGTCGGATCACCCGCGTTAGTGAAGCAGATCGTCAAGCCTCTCGGCTTTGCGCTCGTAGATGCGACTGCAGCGCTCCACGTTTCCCAGTCTCTCTGTTCTCTTAACTCGTCAAGCATGACGATGTCATTCGAGTCGCCACGTCCCGCCCTTCTGGTAGGCGCGCCGACTTTATACGTCCGTTTATTGGTAAGTACGAGCTTCTTGCCGCCGTTCTTTCTGGCGACTGTCTCGATCTCACCATATAGATAAGGGTTGCTTTCCTGTTCGTCGACCACGGCGTCCCAGACTTCTTCTGCTTTCTCAAGCGACAGGGAAGTGCCAAAGATCGATTGAACTCCCAGCACGTTAAGGCAGAACGAAGCAATTACTTTCGACAGCTGTGTCTTTCCGTTCTGTCTGGCGACCATGATGACGACCGTTCTATACCTGAATGTCCAATCAGGATCATCAAGATCACCCACTACTTCGAAGATATGTATCAGCGCCCACTCCTGCCAAGGGTAAAGATCCATACTCATGACGTCCTTGGCGTAGTCGATCGCCGCAAACCCCAGTGAGGTCTTCGGTGTCAACTTGCGAAGCGGCCGTGTCCAGATCCTCGGCTCGGTCTTGCCGAGTATCATGTCAGCTTATCCTGTAGCGACTCTTCAGGGAGTCAAGCGGAGAGCTGTCCTGTGGCTTGCCCTTAACGTCGCATAGTTCCTTGAAGCTCTTTAGTGCAGCGGAGTAGTCGCGAACGGTCGCACGGAACTCTTGCACGAAGGGGTTGCTTCGTAGGATCTTCTCCCCGGTCCCGACCGTGACCTCTTGGATGAGGGGCTCGGTCTCATAGATCGGAGTTTGCTGTTCAATTTTTTTCTGCAGCGTCAAAATCGATTCGGCTAAAGTGATAGCCTGCTGACGAAGTGCGGGACTAATACCCTTGCACATCTTCTCAGCCTGCGAAGGTGTGTATGCAGGTTCCAACACCGGGAGCGGGTTGATCGTCTGCTTCTTCGTCGGCTTCTTCGCGGTCGACTTTGTCGCCTTCTTTGTCGCGGAAGTCGTCTTCTTTGTGGTCGACTTCGTTGTCTTCTCAGTTGTCTCCTGAGGAGGGACTTCTTTTATACTTCTTGCCAAATCGATGCACCGCCTTTCTATGCTCGGCCTTTAGTTTTGTCCGGGAAACGGCAAGGCTAACCGCTTGTCACTCCGTCGAGCTATCCCGGACAATAAAAAATTCTCACTTTCCTAAAAATGTTTCACCCTCTTGGGGAGGGAAAAGAC